>ERZ1066136.34-NODE-34-length-208698-cov-29.931007_pt1 | contig 208698 bp, 139 predicted proteins | sample MGYA00382783_ERZ1066136 | MGnify/ENA primary metagenome ERZ1066136 (study PRJEB33369, sample SAMEA5778366) | biofilm metagenome | biome: Industrial cooling water; feature: Water cooling tower basin; material: Biofilm | place: United Arab Emirates | collected...
AAGGCTGCATATTCTTCCTATATTCTATGCGTCTTCATTCCAAATTGGTATAACTTAAATAAGAAGGGGACATTTGTTGAAGCTGCTGACAGCGATCGGTAGCAGGCGAGAACAAGATTAGATTAATTACCTCATTGCCAATCAAACTTCTGGCCTAACAGGTCTTCTAACTGCTGGTTGTGAGGGCTAAAAAAATGAGATAGTTGTTGGCGCAAATTGTCGTTGATCTGAGGATAAGAGCCAGAATTATACTTGGGATATTCAGAAAGTTGATAATCTGGTAAACCTAAAAACTCAAATACCTGCTTTAAAGTATCGGCAGTTTGGCTATAAAGTTCTTCACTACGCAAGATTAAAAACTGTTCTCTTGGAAAGAGAGCCATCCACTTTTTTAAAAAGTAAGCATATAAACCGAACCATAGATAGCCCTGTTCTGTTTGCCAATATTTTTCACTAAGTTGGGCAAAATCTGTAACGTTGGATAAAATCGCTATTTCCGAGTTGAGGGCGGCTTCTAAAGAACGCTCTTCTGTCATTCGGCAGTTCATGTGGTAGTGAGAAATAGCTCTAGCAATGGGATCACGCAGTACAACAATCAGCTTGGCTTTGGGAAATGAGCTAAATACCCTTGTTTCAGCCCCTTGACTACCTAAGTACCAGGGAGTTGCCTCTCCAGTTAGGAAACTTCCATCTGGAGGCAAAGCAGCGAAATGAGATAAATACCAGTCAAGACCAAGGTCAAACTTTAGATTAAAAAAATGGATTTCCTTTTGAAGTGACGGAATAATTTTGGGATGTAGACGCATATAGTTGTAGAGTGAGGTTGTGCCAGACTTGCCTACTCCAATAATTAAAAAGTTAACACTTGATGTCTTATTTTGAGGCGATCGATATTCTTGAGGAAGTTTTTCAGTCAAATAGGGATCTTGATAAATAGCATTTCGATAAGAGGCAATAGCTTCAGCCAGGTTACCCTGTTGGGTAAGGATATTTCCTAACATAAAATGAAGAAACCCATAAATTGAGTGTTGCTGACTAATTGAACGGTAAAAATCAACAATTTTGTTGAGTTGCTCTGCTTGTAGTGAAGTGTGATAGGTCATCATCTGATACAGGGCATATTGAGATAAAGAGAAGCCAGGCTCCATCTCAATAGCCTTCATATAAGCTGCGATCGCCTCATCCCAATGTTTTTCCTTTTCCAATCTAAATCCCAAAATCATCGCGTCTTTCCAGGTAGTTGCAGTAGCTGTGTCTGGCGATTCTGAATGGGATAATTTATTCCAGAAAGCTTGGAAAAAAGCAGTGAGATCGGACTCTTTTTGAAGAAGTTTTTGATAAATTTCGCTATCTTCTTTCTCAAAGCCCAGTTTTTTCATCATTTCAGAAAAAGCTGGAATTAGCAGGACTGAATCTGGTAGGGTTTTCAGATATCTTTGCCAAACCTCAAAGCTTTTTTCCAGTTTTTTTTCGGTATAGTAGGCCTCTGCCAACCTGCTATTGGCAGCAAGGCTATCAGGCTTAATTTGCAACGCTTTCTGGTAGTGACTGATTAATCTGTTTCCGTACTCTTCGGGCATCTGCTCACACCTTCACAAGTTTTTTGACTAGAAGTTTGAGGATTTCTCGAACTGTAGGCTCAGATAGTTTTTCAGGTTCGCTAGCTTCGGGTTTATGCTCAAGCCCAGGCTGCCGCAGATACTCAAGAAGTAGCAATTGTGCCTCATATCCTGATTCAGTATCGATCGTTGGCGGGATTGATGATGAATGGGCCCTAATCACCTCAGCCAGAACCGAGGCTATGTCAGGAGGGGTATAGCAAACTTTGGTTCTTGGAGTGGCGGAATTGAGGCTGCCATATTCCCTGGCTTGACGACGGGAGGGAACCAGTCGGTAGTCGAGGCTTTGGCTAACTGGATCAAATAGCGTAGAACAACCGTTGTTTTGTCCAGTTTGACTATCTGCCTGGGTGTAGTCAATCAAAACCAGGGAAGGAAACTCAACCCGCAGTAAGGGCAAGAAAGCGTAGGCAATAGTGGAGCCAGAAATTAGAACGCTATCCATCTGACGCGATTTCAGAATATAGCGAACAAATGCCAGCCAATGCGATCGCTCCAGCAAATTAGCAAGATGGAAAATATCGGGAGTGGCCTGGTAGAAGAATTCTTGACAGGAATGGTTAGAAGTGGCGGTGGTGACGATTGTCACGTCGTATCCACACTTATCCAGCCAGATTACCAAATCGCAATTCCATTTAGAGATCTCGCTAGCGTCTAAAGCATCACAGAACAGAAGAATTCGCTTTCCAGGGTTGGAGATCGTGCGTTGATTTTCGAGATTTAATTGGAAGTTCAGGGTCTCTAGCTTGAGGGGTTGTGGCTCTAAGGAAATGACCTGTGGATGAGCCAATACCGACTGATAACGAGATTGGATCCTATTAATGGTTTGCTGCTGCTCTGGGTCTTGAGCAATGACCGGAGCATTTTCCAGCGTAGCGCGGTAACAGTCCAGGTATTCGGGAATCGTCCAGCCTGTTTGCCCCTTGGAGATCGCCTTTAAGGTGCGTTCCCAGTCTGCAAAGTTGGGGAGAGATTCATCAAAGCCACCCAACGGGTGAAAGTCTGTTTTGCGATAGAGCGGATGGCTGATCAGCCCGTTCTGCTGCATTAGAGATACAGGCTGGTTCAGGTTGGGTTGCCACCAGTGTTCTTGAGCTTGAAAGACGATCGAGTAGGAGTTAACAACCGATACCTGGGGGTGGGTTTCCAGGAACAGAGCACCCTTTTCCAGATAGGTTGGATCGAGGATGCTACCGATCGCAACGAAACACAGATATTCACCTCTGGCTTCAGCGATCGCGGTGTTGTAACTGGCAGCTATCCCCTGATGGGTGGCATGGGAGAGTATGCGAATCTTGTCGGTTCTTTGGGATAAAGCCGTGAGTAATACCTTAACTTCAGGATTCGTCGAGCCATCATCTACAATGATCCACTCAATGTTTTGAAGGGTTTGATTAATGATGCTGCGGTAAGTTGTCTCAAGATATTCGGTTTCATTGAAACAGGATGAAATGAGTGAAACAACAGGGGTTTGCGTCGCAGCAGCCTGAAAGAACCTGATTTTTTGACCAGCAACCCGGGCGACAAATTCCTGCACCCCAGGAGTAAAAGTATGGGCCGCAGGTTGCAGCGGATCGGTAGGGATTTTGCCTGGCTTTCGCTTTAGCTTCAGCCAGTAGTTCCGTAACTGCCAAAATTTGCTGCCCTGCATCTGCTGAATGAGCGATCGCCCCTGCTCCCAGTCCACTCCGAGTTTCTGGGCCTTTAGCATCCAGGCCTGCCACTGGGATTCCAGCCACTCTTTGCCGGTTTGCAGTTCTCGATTCCAGGTTTCTAACTCCTTCAGCCGTGCCTGAGCGTAAGTCAGTTCATGGTGCATCTGCTGGGCCGTGATCATCCAGGCTTGATCTTGAGGTGAGGAAGGTTGGTGCTGGTGCTGGGAGCGAGATTGCACCAGTTGTTCAAATCCTGTCAGGAGCAAGTTAATTTGCCGTTGATGCCATTGCTCGGGCTTGATTTGAAACAGGTATTGGCGCAGGTAGTACCGTTCCCTGGCAAGATTGGCAGTCGGAATGGTGGATGCCGCCTTGGGAGGAATCGTAAATAGCGGGTAAGGATAGTAGGCGATCGCCTGATCTGTAGCGATCGCAGCGGCAAAAATCTGCCAATTTAACGCCTGTAAGTTTCGCTCCTGACTGTAGGGAAACTGTTGCAGGAATTGCCTGGAGAACAGAGCTGTTAGATCATAGCGATGGTTAAACTCCAGTAACTTCAGTAAGTTGCCATCCACAGGTGTGATCGATTCCGGTTGTTCGTCTGCGCCAATCCGTAGCGGACACACGACGGCAACCGCCTTCGTTTCTGCCGCCGCCGCCACCATTGTTTCTATCATGGTCGGTGTAGCGATGCGATCGGCTGACAGGACTAAAACATACTCTCCAGGGGACTGCTCAACCAGGTAGTTGTAAGCCTCGCCTAACGTGGAGTAGGGTGCTGCAGTGAGATATTTATGGCCAGGGAATTGGGTTTGGGCCTGGGCGATCGCCGTTTGAATAGACTCGTCATCGGCTGGAGACAACACAATGACATCCAGGGGTTGATAGGTCTGGGCACTCAGACCAGTCAGACAGTCTATGAGTGGAGGGCTGGAATGCCAGCAAGTCAGGGCGATCGTGACGCTGGGTGTGGTCAATTCCTTGGGGGCTGCCTCTAGAAACGCTTGGCTCATAAGTTCCAGTCTTTGATTCAGCAAGTGGCGGTTAATTTGCTCAACGGTAGTTTGGATAATTGCCTTGGGATGTTCAGGATAGGCGCGAATTGCCTGGGTTAGTGCCTCCGCTAAGGCGGGGGGGCTTCCCGGTTGAAACCAATGCAGCGCCTCCGATCGTTGCAGCAAATCCAGGGTTTCTCGAAATCCGCCTGTATCTGAAACAACCAGGCTCACAGGTAGCTGTCCCATTTCCAGGGCTGTATTGGGAAAGTTTTCTTGCAGACTGGTCAGGCAGACGATGGGGTGCTGGAAGTCTGCGATCGCCTGAATCGCTTCCTGACTGCTGAGGTCGGACAAAAGGGTGTAGGTGAAGGAGTTACCCAGTTCGCGATCGATATACTCCTGACTATTGAGATGTTTCAGGTGAGACGATTGCAGGGGAATAATTTTGCCGATGAAAACAGGGTGGACTTTAGCAGCGATTGTATCGTCGAGTAACTTTAAGGCTTCTAAAAAGGTAGACAACCCCTTACGTTCTTCCAGGCGTGCAAAGAAGACAATCGGAATTTTATTGAGTAGCCGTTTGTCTGGGGCTGTAGTCGGCTTGTTGCTGGTTAAGGTTAGAGAAGGCACAAAGTAGGGTAAGTGCTTAACATGGGCAGTTTTCCAGCCATATTTAGACAGCTTAGATTGCAAAAAATGGGAGGGAGAGTAGGTGATATCAGCAGTCTCGTAGCAAAATTGCTCGTAATGATGCGCCTGCCAGTACCAACCAGCATGCTCTGGACTATATTTGCTGTTGATTTCATTGAGCCACTCAAAGCTGCCGTGGGCAGTGACACCAATCAAGCAGCTATTGCCTAACAACCCCGATCGTTTTGCCTGAATGGTGCGATAGCCAAAGCCCCAAATTTCTGGAAATTCGGCATAGACAACGGCATCAGGGAAGGCGGCAATCAGGGCTTGCAGGAAGAAGAGACAGCAGAAGCTTTGATAATCAAAACTCTTGTCTAGATCGTTCTGCTGAGTTGTGAATAGAATTTGTTGATGGATGGGTTGAAGAGTTAGAACCTGGGTCGCTTCGGCGGTTGAGAAGACGTGATCAACTTCTCCAAAGATTGATTCTCCCTGAAATTCAGTTTCGGTTTGACATAGGAGAAGAATGACCGTCCAACCGTCGATAACTAATTTTTGGCTGAGAGCCGTGTAGTAAGTACCAATACCGCCGTTCTTAGAGAAGCCCTCAAATTCATTACTGACTAAAACTGCAATTTTTTGATTAGCTTGGTTAAACTTCTCTAGAAATGCTGGCTTAAAACTAACCTGAGCATTGGCCCAGGAGGGAGAAAGGCTTTCTACCTTTGCAGTTCTCACTCTAAAGTCCTCTGACAGAACCGGAGAGAGGCTTTGATCTGGCTTCCCTTCTCCCAGTTTTTCGATGAGGATTTCTGGTGTGAGCGGTTCAACTTCGTAATCAAAGGTGCCCAAACTTTTCACACCTTCGGGGCGTTGACCAACAATGTAGCGATCGTAAAACTCATCCTCTACTTCAAATAACTCCACCATGTTGGAAGTCGAGGTTTCTCGATAGCAGAAATGGGACAAAATCTCTTTAGGAACAAGGCTACAGATGGCCGCTACTCTTTCAACAGTGGTTAAGTTTGGTGGTGAACCATGAAACAGCCGTTTGTCGTAAATCAAGGCTTGCCCTGCTTTCATGGGAAGGCTGGTCAGATGCTGTTGCATCAACGCCAGGATCTCCTGACTATAAGGAAAACCCTCAAAGGTGAAGAAGGGTCTGATGTGAGAATTGAGTAAATGGCTTTGTTGAACAACCTGAAGACAGCCATTGTGTTCATCGACATCAATCAATGGGCACCAAACTCCGTAAGACTTAGAGACTGCCTCATCAGTCAGAGAGGGATCTTGGTGCAGCGGCATTTCGCTATGCAGGCTATCAGGTTTTTTACGAACTAAGTTGCAAAGTAAAACTCTATGTTCAGGAAGTAGCTCGATTAATTTTTGAGAGAATATTTTTTTTACTTGTTTAGTAATTGCTTGCCGATAGGACAGCTCCAGTGTACCTGCACTGAAAGAGATATCAGTAGCCTCTAAATCGCTGGGAGGCAGCTTTGCTTGAATGAAATCACGAATAATTTGTAGTTCATCTCGATCGAGAAAATCAACAATGGCATAGCCATTACACTCAAGTTCTTGTCGAAACTCTGTTGTTGAAGATACGTTACCCATGCCAGTATTTTTTCTCAGATTGAAGAACTATTCAGGTATTAATCCAACTACACAGAGAAAATTATCGTTATAAATTTACTTTTTAATATTTGTTAAAACCCAAGAAAATACTTTGAAAGCACTGGCTAAATTTTAGTGTTCTTTCACCTTCGCAAACAATCAATCTACAATACAATGCCTTTTAAGGAAGCCTGTAACCCTTAACAGTAAGTTAATTCAAGATGTTGAATCCTTCTGTATCTGTGATTATTTGCACTTTGGATAGAGGCGTTTTTTTGCGTCGGGTGCTAAATGCAATAGCTGGTTGGCGATCGTCGTTTCAAGAACTGATCGTTGTGGTTGGGCCTACACAAGATGATACAGAGTTTATTTTGCTAGAGAATAAACATTTTATTAATAAAACTATTTTCACAGAATTTAAAAACGTGAGTGTAGCGCGAAATTTGGGATTGAAAGCCGCTTCTCAAGACATTATTTTGTATCTAGATGATGATGTGATTCCTTCGGCAGAGTGGGTAGAGTTCCATGTCCGGGCCCATCAAGAGCGGGGATCGCAATGTGGTTGTATTGCTGGAGCAGTGGCAGATAAAACCCGACCGGATGCACCCTTACAGTTTTCTCACGGGGTTCACGATCGGTTAAGTGTGTCGCACCCGGTGCTGTCGATCGCATCGGAACAACGCTATCTTTCCAGCCCGCGTTGGTTCTCTGGAGTGATGGGAGCAAACGCCTCCTACAAGCGAGAAGCCCTCCTAAAGATAGATTGTTTTGATGAATTTTTTGAATATTTTCTGGAGGAGACTGATGTTTGTTTACGACTATCTAATGCGGGTTACACCATCCATCATATTGATGTCACAGTAAACCATTATGTGCAACCGAGCCACAACCGCCGCGATCGCCGCCATCTCACTTGCTGGTATTCCCTTGCCAAAAACACAACCTACTTTGCTCTGAAGCATGGTTGTCAGTGGGTGTATTCTCCTGTATTTCTGATTCGTCTCGCTGGGCTTCTAACCTATCGCTGTCTGCTCAGAATCCTGCGGCTTAAACTCACCCATCACCTTCCAAATGCACTGTTATTGCAATACATTCAGGAGGCGATCGCCGGAGTCGCTGAGGGTTGGAGAGCAGGGCTACAATTTCACAATCAGTCATCCCATCGCCTGGCTGAACCCAAAAAACAACCAGGTTGGGAGTGAACCTGTACTGATGCAAACTCTGGTTGATTTATTGCACGATCTCACTACTCAACATCCAGATCAGGTAGCTTACACATTTCTAGAAAATGGAGATCAGGAGAACGATACACTCACTTATCGACAACTGGATGAAAAAGCGAGAGCGATCGCCGCTTACTTACAAACCCAACTCTCACCAGGGGATCGGGCCTTGCTGGTATACCCCCAAGGTTTGGAAGCGATCGCAGCGTTGTTTGGTTGTCTCTATGCTGGTGTCGTTGCCATTCCTGCCCCAGCACCAGAGACTTCGCGGCTGAAGCGAACCTTGCCGAGATTGGAGGCGTTTTTCAATCTTATTAAGGGGAAATAATATGGTGCCCGATGCCAAATCTCTCGTTCCAATCAAACCAAGTGGATGCAAGCGACCTTTCTTTTATGTACATGGTGCGGATGGTCATACTGTAGATTCCTTGATAGGGAAATACATTGATCCTGACCGCCCTTTTTATGGATTACGAGCTGTGGGGCGAGATGGGAAGGAACCTCCTCATACCTCCGTAGAAGCGATGGCAGCTTACTATGTTCAAGAAATTCAAACTGTTCAACCGAAAGGCCCTTATCTCTTAGGGGGTCGCTGCACGGGAGGGACTATTGCTTTAGAAATGGCTTACCAGCTCAAGAAGAAGAGGCAAGATGTTTTACTAGTGGTGATGGTGGATAGCCCTAGACCATTAGTAGCAGAAGCAGAGAAGGCTGAATATTTGAGAATAGCTGCTTGTGAGGAGACCAGGAAGAAATGGATGGAAACACTTATTAAAATAGGTTCTGATTTCAGTCAAGGTAAGTTTGATTTTAATCCTGAAGTTTTCAAGTATGGCATCCAGATTCCCGCAATCTATACGCCCCATATATATGGCGGGGAAATAGCTTACTTCGTAGCTCAAGATAACGGGAGAAATGGTTTCCTTTCAAATCTTATCAAGCCCCAGGCTTGGAATAATTTTGTTCGCAAAGAAATTTTAATCAATGAGGTTCCTGGAGACCATCTATCAATGACTAAAGAGCCAAATATCAAGGTTTTGGCTTTTAAATTAAGTAGTTGTTTGGATAAAGCAGGGCTAATAACTAAACAGCATAACCAAGATAAGAATCAACCTAACTTTAAAGAAGATCTTGAGGAAAAAGGATATACCATCCTTAGCTTTCTAAATCAACAGGAAATACAACATTTGATTAAAGTGTATCAAGGAAATCCTTTTCCTGAAGATGCGGTGACAGAAAGTCCTTATTTATATCGCAGTGATTCCAGCTTAGATAGGCAGTATCGCCATCAAGTTACTCAAGAAGTCAAAAAAATCTTCTCTTCAAAGGTAGAACGTATTTTCTCGGATTATAAAATCGTTAGCGGCATTTTTATCTATAAACCGCAAAACTCTCCTAGCATAGCTCTTCACCAAGACCCATCAATAGTAGATGAAGCTTTGCACCAATCTTTGACAATTTGGTGTCCATTAATTGATGTCGATGAACAACGAGGTTGTCTGCAAATTGTTGAGAAAAGTCATCTGATTACATCAAGTCCCAGACCTTACTTTGTTTATACAGGGTCAAATTGTGACTTGCAACTCGTGTCATTGATGCAACAGCATTATTTAACCAGTTTATCTATACACGCAGGTCAAGCAGTAATATTTGATGGTAGGCTGTTTCATGGTTCTGCCCCTAATCAGTTAACAAATGAGAGGATAAGTGTTTATTGCCAAATCGTGCCAAAGGATAGCGCAATCAATTTTGTTTACCGCGATTCCAAAACCTCTCATAAAGTTGAGATTTTTGAGGTTGATGATGATTTTTATGAGGGATATGTTAAAGAGCAGAGACCAGATAAGTTTAAACAGGTAAGGGTTTTAAATCATAAAACATATACATCAAGCCAGGAGGAGCTTGTAAGACTTTTAGAAGAGAAACCGCCTAAAGGTATTCAGGAAAATCCTGAAAGAAATAAAAAGATTAGATCGCTTTTTAACTTGTTTCGAGGTCAAGATTGGTGGTTCTACAAAATTCCGCCATTATTAGCGATTGCTTATGCCGAAATCCTGATTCAGAATATTTCTCCCCACACAGCAGCCACCACTCTACTTGCACTTATCGCCTCAATGTTTTTTGTAGCAGCTTATGGTCATGTTGTGAATGACATTTTTGATATTGAGGTAGATAGACGAGCAGACAAAGCAAATCGCATGGGGTTGCTCCCCATCTCACAGCGTATTTTACTTAGCCTGAGCTTGGCAGTAGCAGGGTTGGTTCCTTGGTTTTTTACTGGCTTTAGTACTCAATCAGCACTCCTTCTAGCAGGTATCTATACATTATTGACCATTTATTCTGCTCCTCCTTTGAGATTAAAAGAGAAGGGACTCTTGGGGGTAATTACTGATGCCACTGCTGTTCATGCAGTACCAACTCTGTTTGTTGCTACTGTATTTTCTCAATTAGCAAATTCACCTGAGCCAAGAAGCATCACTATAGTTAATGTCGCTACCTTGTGGGCATTTTTAGTCGGAATTAGAGGCATTGTTTTACATCAAATTTGGGATCGGGAAAATGATGTAACCGCTGGTATAAACACATGGGTGGTCAAAGTGGGTACAGAGGTAGCACGAGCTCGGCTACTTTTTCTCATTTTTCCCTGCGAAATGCTATTGCTATGCTTGCTGATGTTTCTAGTTTCCCAATTTGCACCCTTTTCAGGAGTTTTCTTCATTCTTTATATTGTTTTGAGAGCTATCAATACCAAAGTAGCTCCACCTAATGCCCTCGACCCTGCCCCTATTCGGCAAGTTGGTGTGCCAGCAATAGCCCACGATTTCTACGAAGCATGGTTGCCCTTAGCCTTGCTGGTTTTGTTGTCCGTTCGAGAAACAGAATTTATTCCCTTACTGGCACTCCATATCGTCCTTTTCTACCCAGCGATCGTGAAAAGATCGGTTGAATTTAACCCACTTTTACTTACAGTACGGAAGGCGATCACAACCCTTATAAGCTCAATGCGCCATCAGCCTGTCGGAAAAATCGACAGTTGGCAGTTAGCCAAAACTGAAGTACCTACTGAAACATTTACCGAATCGCCCTCTAATGACTTAGAACGCAGTATTGCTAGATCTGTAGATTTTCTAGCTTCCAGTCAATTAAATGACGGAGAATTTAAAACAGAAATTCATCAGAGCCGCGAAATGCATCCTGGAGAGTTTGTCAAAGAATGGGTCTTTGATAGTTCTCCTTTTGCCACTTCCTTAGTTTTATATTCTTTAAGCTTTCTCAAGCACGAGAGTAAGGTCAAGCAGATAACAGAAAGGGGATTAAAATTTTTGCTTGGTGAAATGGAGTTTAACGGGCTATGGAGATATTGGTCTTCAAAAAATCCCCAGCACCAGATGATTCCTCCTGATTTGGATGATATTTGCTGCATATCCTATATTCTGAGGATGCACAACATTTCCTATCCCTCAAATACCAAAGTTCTTCTTGCCAATAGAAATCAGCAGGGAATGTTCTATACCTGGCTTCTACCTAGATCGCTTAAAACAATTTTCTTAAACTTAAAAACCTCAGGAAAAGCATTATCTTATTCTAATGAACTTTGGAAACTGACTAATAAAGACGATGTTTGTTGTGTGGTCAATGCAAATGCTTTATTGTATTTAGGAGAAAATCAACAAACTCAAGTAATCATAAATCACTTAATCAATACCGTTCTTGAAGGTAACGAAGATAGCTGTACGGCGTTTTATGCTCATAGGTTTAGCTTCTACTACATGCTCTCAAGGGCATACTTCAACGGGGTTCACTCCCTTGGAGTTGTAAAAACTGACCTTACCAATAGAGTTTTGAGCCTACAGAAGGCGGATGGCTCTTTTGGGAATGAACTATTAACTGCTTTGGCAATATGTACATTGTTAAACCTTAATTACTACACACCAAGCTTAGAGAATGCAGTTGATTTTCTACTTAAAACTCAGCAACCTGATGGAGCATGGCAAAGAATTCCTATGTATGGAGGGCAACCCGATAAACCCAACTTTGGGTCAGCCGAGTTAACAACCGCCTTTTGCTTAGAGGCTTTAGCCAGGTATCGTTTGCTAGACGGAGTAGGAAAGTTGCAGCACAATCGAACAGAATTAAAGCAAGTGCAAGCTCAATTCCAGCAAACCGAGCAAGAGTTAACACAGGTTCAGTCTCAATTGCACACCATACAAACTGAATTGGCACAAGTCCAATCTGAACTACAGACCTCTAAAACAGAATTAGCGCGGTTAAGATCTTACTTGCATCAAACTCAGGGAGCATCAGGTGCAATTGACTATTATCGTCACGCGATCGCCACCCACCCCGATGATCTTTCTCTCTACAACCAGGCCCTCGAAATCTGTCCCAACGATGTCCAAATTCACTTACAGTTAGGTAACGCTTTAGTGAGGCAAGGGCAGATTACGGAGGCGATCGACCGTTATCAAACCGTCCTCCAATTCCATCCAGACCACTTTGAACTGCATTTTGAGTTAGCAAAAACGTTGGAGAAAGAGAAGAGATGGGATGAGGCGATCGCGGCCTACCAACGGGCGATTGAACTCAATCCCAATCATTCCCTGGCTCATCAACACTTAGGAAATGCTCTCGCTGAACACGGTCAACTTCATGAAGCCAGCATTGCTTATCGTCGCGTTTTGCAGCTTCAAGCATCCCATTGACCTCAACCATTCTGCACCATCCAAACCAAAAAGCCCAAAATTTGCTCAACTGGAGGCAGTGGGTAATCCGTCAGGTCAATGGAGACACATTGTTTTTCTAGTTTAAGAAACCGCCAAACCGTACCGCTACTCACCGTGCCGTAAATGGTAGCGATCGGCTGTTGCTTTTGTTGATTGAACCGTTGGGCTGCGACCATTTCTGCTAGACATTGGCCCAATGCAGGTTTAAGATCTTCCTTCTTCGCCTCCACCAAAATTACCGCAGGCGCTTTGATGAATAATTGCTCGGGAGAACGACTAATTAGAAAATCAACATAACCGGTTAATTCTACCTCCGGTTGCACATTGAATTCTTCACCCGAAAACACACTAACTTGCCCCTGAAGCTGACGTTTCACTTCCAACAAAACAGGATTAATAATGCCTTCAGAGCGGGCTTTCTCGCTACTCACCGCGATCGCCCAGGGAATGGTTTCTTGAAGGATTTCTTTAAGTAAAGGCGTTGGCTCAAGCGGGGGAATTTCTGGAAGAAAGCGTTCACCTTCCACGATCGTCAGTTGAAAGTCATCGACTGCTTTATTCAGGGTGAATTTACTGTAAGGCATCGTTCATTCTCCTTGATCAGGCTATTCTAACTACGCTTCTTCATCAGAGAGGTTAAGGAAATCCAGCCAGGCTTTGCCCAATACTTCCATGAGGAAGGGGGATAATTTCCATGACATTTTCTCGCTTACTTGCCTCTAGTTTACCAAGTCCCCCTTGGCACACCTGGCTCTCCTGAAGGTTTAGGCACAAGCCAGGTGTCATCAAAGTCAGAAACGAAGCGAGTTCGGGCAGTAGGCGCAACGTTGTTAGTAGTCGCAGACATTCCACCTTTGCTTTCTGTTTCGCTCAGTTGGAAAAATAATTGAGTTGGCAGGAAACTCAAGCTAGGATTGGTGCAGTCTGGGGGATAAGTTGTATTTTCTCAAGGTAAATGACCATGCCTTACCTACTGCAACAGCTTTTGGAGAATAGCGCCAGGCGACATCCAGACAAACAAGCTGTCGTTTATAAGGACAGTGTCATCACTTACCGAGATCTGGACATTGCTTCTAACCAATTAGGCTGGGCTTTGAGAAACGCTGGGATTGAGAAGGGCGATCGGGTTGGAATTTGCCTCAACAAATCTATTGAAGAAATTGTAGTGATCTATGGCATTCTTAAGGCTGGTGCTGCTTATGTTCCGATTGATCCAGCTTCTCCACCTCAGCGAATTGCCTATTTTATCGAGAATTGTACAAGTAAGGCATTAGTTACGACTAAAAAGATAGCGACAAAGCTACATCAAGAATCTTCAGAACAGGTTGCTGCTTCGCTTCAATGCATCATCCTTGTGGACGAAGATTTAACCGAATACAACGGGAGTTTTTCTCAAGCAAAAGTACTATCCTGGCAGCAAGTGTTGCAGTCGCCTAAAAAACCATTATCGTTAGATAGTCTGATTGATGGTGATTTAGCCCACATCATGTACACCTCTGGTTCCACTGGCCATCCCAAGGGTGTCATGCGAACTCACCGTTCAATCCTCAATTCTGCCAGTTGTTTTTACCACTGTCTTGAATTACAACCGAGCGATCGCATCTCCCATCAACACCCGATTTATTTTACAGCCTCTGTCGTTGATATTTTTACTTCAATTCAGGCTGGCGCAACGATCGTTGTCGTGCCCCCAGAACTGGCAGTGTTTCCAGTTGACCTGGCTGATTTTATTGAGACACAACAGATTACAATTTGGTTTTCAGTGCCCTCTCTGCTCACCCAACTGGTGCTGCGGGGCAATTTGCAGCAGCGATCGTTTCAGCATCTCAGGCAAATCCTGTTTGCGGGCGAACCCTTCCCAATTCAATACCTGCGTCAACTGATGCAACTGATTCCACAGGTTGAATATTGCAACATCTACGGTTCTACGGAAACAGGTGCCCGAACCTACTATCGGTTCAAAAGTCTTGATCCCGACCTGGATTCAGTTCCGATCGGGCAAGCTTGCACTAATATCGAACTGTTTATTTTGAATGATGAACAGCAAATTGCCGCACCGGGAGAAGTAGGAGAACTCTACGCACGCGGTTCTTCAGTCATGAAGGGATATTGGGGAATGCCAGAGAAAACGCAGGAGGTGCTGGTGCCCTACGCAGGGTATCCCCACTTGGGCGAGGAAATTGTGTTTCGGACGGGTGATTTGGTAAGACAAGAGGCTGATGGTAACTACATCTACGTGGGTCGTCAAGATCATTTAATTAAAAGTCGAGGCTATCGGATTGAACTGGAGGAGATTGAGAAAGCGATTCAAACCCATCCCGACGTTGAAGAAGTCGCGGTGATTGCGATTCCTGATGAGCAAATTGGCAGCCGACTGAAGGCGATCGCCGTACTTAAGCATGGAAGTCGTTTGCAGCAAAGGGATTTGCAATCCTTCTGCGCCCGGACGGTTCCTAATTACATGATTCCTGAAAGCATTGAGTTTCGTTCTCAGCTACCTAAAACCTCTACCGGAAAAATTGACAGAGTAGCACTGCGCCAAAAAGAGCTTGCTGCAATGGAAGAGAGAATTTGTGAGATATAAAGTATGCCCTTAAGAACCTATACAGAGAGAGAAATCGAGCAACTGCTCAAAGACTGCATCGTACAGAAGCTTTTGATTAAAGAATCAGAAGGGACTCTAGAGAATGACGCACCTTTGATTGAAGAAGGCATTATTGATTCTTTAGGAATCTTGGCACTTATTAGCCTCATCGCAGAGCAGTTTGGTGTTTCAATAGCATCAGAAGAGATAGTTCTAAAAAACTTTAAAGACCTTAACTCTATTAAGTCTTTAGTTCTGAATAAGGTTGAAGCATTAACTCAAAAAAACATTATTCAAGATAAAGAAAGGAACTTATTATCGCTCATTCCGATTAAGCCCAAAGGAAATAAGCGGCCCTTCTTTTATGTGCATGGTTTCATGGGTTACGGCTCAGATCCCATCCTGTCAAATTACATGCATCCCGATCGCCCATTTTATGGTTTACAAGCAGTGGGGTTGCGTGGTGGAGATCCCTACACTTTGATGGAAGATTTGGTCACTCATTACATCCAAGAAATTCAAACGGTTCAGCCTGAAGGTCCTTATCTTTTAGGAGGACGCTGTATCGGCGGTAGTATTGCTTTTGCGATGGCTCATGAGCTTAAAAAACGTGACCAGAAAGTCTTGTTGTTAACGATGGCTGATAGCCTTAATCCATTTGAAGAAGCGCAAAGAATAGAATGGTTAAATCATTGGCAATTCTCTGGAGAGCAAAGCTGGAGGAAGAAGCTAATCGATGATGGCTTGAGTTTTAGCCAAGTCGAAAATACGCTGAGAGTAATGGCTGCAAACTGCCAGGCCGTCTTCAACTACGAGCCACAATTATATTCGGGACGAGTCATCTATTTCTCGGCTGAAGAGAATCAGGAACCATTTTTTGACCCAATGCAGCCTAATGGCTGGAATAGCTGGGTTGAAAATGGAATTGAAGTCATTAAAGTTCCAGGTAAACATGGTATTTATCATGCTGAACCTCACGTTCGAGTTTTGGCAGAAAAGCTGAATTCTTGCCTGGAGCAGGCAGAAGATGCAGAAATAACCTTTACTAAACTATCCTGCCCTCAGTCAGAGACATTGGACTGTTCTTGAGCCGGTTCATTGAATTCTGCCTCAGGTATCACTTGAACCTGGCACTTTCCCGGTAGATCGCAGATACCAAAATGAGAGTGCTGATTGATGCTGAAATGGGGCTTCACGTAGAACGTGCCGACCTTTTCATAGACATCACAGAGTTTGAAGTAATTATTTAGCTCCGCCTGGGGTAGTTCATTTAACTGTTCATAAATATTGAAGGGTATCGTAACCAAGGCAAAACCAACCACATACTGACCCGGTGCAATCCTGAGGTCAATGCTGCGGTAGAAACGGATAGAGTCACCCTGGTTAACGGCAGGTGGCACGATCGCGCCCTGCTGATGAGAACCTTTAGAATGAATCAGCGTATTAAATTTGTTGGTAATCATTACACAGACGATCGGCACTTCAATACTTTCTTTCAACAAAAACTCACAACAGAGATAAGCCTGCTCTCCCTGCTGAAATACCGCCGAAGCCTGACCATCCTGATTGCAGATTGCATAGCGAACCAGCTCTGCTGCCTTAGCATCGGGCGACTCAACCGCAACAAAATTCTCATCCGTTGCCCAGAAAAACTCCTGGGGTTCTTCCAGAGTCGTGAGAAGTGATTTCATGCGAGCAGCGGTTTTAGAGGCAAGGTTGAAATGACCGGTTCTGAGTTGGTGGAACTGGATAATTCCTTTTCTCGGTTCTCCCTGAAAAAGCTTCTGTCCCTGGTGAAGTAAAACGACCTCCTTACAATATTGCTGCACCGTATCCAGGCCATGGGTCACTAAGATGATTGTCACCTGCCGCTTGATCAACTCCTCTAACCGGGCATAACATTTTTGCTGAAAGAAAATATCTCCCACTGCCAGCACTTCATCCAGAATCAGCACATCACAATCTAGAAAGGCAAACAGGGAAAAAGCTAATCGGGCTTTCATACCCGAGGAGTACAGCTTCATGGGGCGATCGAAAAACTCGCCTAACTCTGAAAACGCTTCAATTTCCTGCAATCGACCCTGCACATAACCCGGTGGAAACCCTAACAGTTCCGCACTATAAATCGCATTGGCCCGACCGCTCAGTTCAAAGTTAAAATCTGTGCCTAACTCCAGCAGGGAAAGCACTTTGCCATTCAGTTGATAGCGGCCCTCCGTTGGCTTTAAGACACCGGTGATGATTTTTAACAGCGTGCTTTTGCCCGCACCATTCTCGCCGATAATCCCTAAAAATTCGCCCCGCCGCACCTCAAAGGAGACATGTCTGAGCGACCAGAACGGTTCATGATAGGTTTTCTTGCCGGGACTCATCCACTCCCGCGCCCGATCCCAGGGATTGCGATAGATCCGGAAACACTTGCCTAAATTTTCAACTTGCAGCACTACATCGCTCATACGACATCTCGCACATCGTCTTGCAGGTTTTCATTCACACTGGTTCCCAGCCAGAGAAAAAAGATAATCCAGGCTGCCATGATGCTCCAACTTTGAATTCCGGGAATCCGGTTTTCTAAAATGATGTAGCGGATGGCCTCAAGAAACCCGTAGGGCGGATTCAAATAGAGAAAGGGATGAAGGGCTTGCGGGATCACGGTATCGGGATAAAAGATTGGCATCGTCCAGCTCCACAAAGGAATCAGGAACTGAAGGATTTGCCGGATGTCGGGAAAGAGCATTTGCAGACTGGCCAAAACCAGCTCCATGCCGAAACCCAGCCCCTGTAGCAGCAGGGCCAGGAGTGGTAAGAGCAGCACGCCCCAACCCAGGTGTCCTCCAAAAGCAGCACTCAAGGGCAGCAGCAGCAGCAGATAAACCAGCAGCAACAGCAACGAGGTGACAGCGACCTTTGCCACAAAAATCTCTGGCGGAATAGCTAACCGCTTCAGATAGGTGGCATTCTGGCTAAAAGCATTGCCACCCTGGACGATCGCATCAACAAAGGTGCGCCAGGGTAAGAGGGCACTCGTGAGATACAGAGCATAGGATTGCCCTGGGGTTCCCCGGGAGAGCAATAACGAAAAAACAATTGTGTAAATGATAATTTCGCACAGCGGGTGAATCAGATTCCAGAAGATGCCCATGCCCGTACCTGCATAGCGAAGATGCAGTTCATTCCAGGCATTTAAGCCGATGTAGCGACGATATAGATAAAGATTGTGAAACAACAAATATTTTTTCATTGCCACGATTTAGGCACAAAAATTAAAATCTTTCAGTTCGTAGAATTTCACCAGATTCAAAGCTTTCGCTATAGTATCGGAAATCAGAGAGGGTTGCTTGCGTCGGTTTCTTCAATTCAGCATTCATGCCTGTATTTCCCCCATTCACCAGTGTTCGTGAATTCATTCAGATTCTGCAAACTCAAACCTGGACTTACTGTGCATCAGCGGAACCGATCGCCCCAGTTGTTTCCATCATTTCCTCCTTTTTTAATGCCGATCGATATTTTGAAGAAACCTATCGCTGCGTAATTAATCAGACCTTTCAAAATTTTGAATGGATTATTGTCGATGACGGCTCCACCGATCCCGAAGCGATCGCCCTGTTTCAGGATCTGTCCCAACGACACAAGCGTATTAAAACCCTAAACCATCCGGTGAATCAAGGCCCCTCTGCCGGAAGGAATAGGGCGATCGGCGAGGCGATCGGGAAGTATCTATTTTTTATAGACTTAGATGATCTGATTGATCCAACTTACATTGAGAAAGCTGTCCTGTTTCTGGAAACCCATCCAGAGTTTTCCTTTGTCAATTCTTATTCCGTCGGTTTTCAAGCGCAGGAATACTGGTGGAATCATGGGTTCGATCAACCTGCAAGGTTTTTTGAGCAAAATTGGGTGACAGGTCGCCTGCTCTACCGTAAATCGGATTTCGATCGCCTGGGTGGGTTCGATGAAGACTTAAGGGTGTACGAAGATTGGGAACGCTGGTTACGGGCGATCGTCCAGGGGCAGCAGGGATGGACGATTCCCGAATATTTGGACTGCTATCGTCGCCTCGATTCGGGCTTACTGGCCAGATCCTGTAAAGAGGCTGTAGCAGCGCAGACCGTGGTTGATGCAATTAAGGCTCGCTATCATTCTTTCTCGGCTAATTCTCCCAGGCCCGTTGAATGCAAAAGCCAGCGGTTTGAACAGCATCGGCTGGGTTCGACTCTTGCGATCGCAAATCCGCTCAAATCTGACCCGACTACCCAACGCATTTTATGTTTTTTTCCCCATTTAGAAATGGGTGGTGCCGATCGGTTCAACCTGGATCTGATTACACAATTGACAGAGCGTGGGTATACATTCACCATTGCCACAACCTTAGAATCAGACCATCCCTGGCATCAGCACTTCTACACCCAAACCCCAGATATTTTCCACCTCCCCCATTATCTAGATGACCAGGATTGGCTGGCCTTTGCCCGATATATTATTCAATCGCGGCAAATTGATCTGGTTTTTATTTCCAATTGCTATGTTGCCTATTATTTTATTCCCCTGCTCCAGCAAGAATTTCCCCACCTTGTCTGGGTCGATCTGACCCACACGATCGATCCCGGCTGGCGAGGCATCGGTTATCCCCGTCTGTCCTGGCAATTTAGCCAATTTTTCGATCGCCAGGTGGTGACTTCTCAGTGGCTGGCCTCCCTTTATACCAGTATTCAGCCCTGGGAGCCAGAAAAACTCCAGGTTTGCTACACCAACATCAATTCAGATGATTGGGTGTGCGATCACCAGCAGCGGCAACAGCTACGGTCATCCCTCAAGATCTCAGATGACACCCCTGTGCTGCTGTTTCCGGCCCGCCTGGTCGAGCAAAAGCGGCCTCTCTTCCTGGTGGATATAATTCAAGCCCTGGTGCGCCAAGTGCCCGATGTTGGGGTCTTTGTGGTGGGTCAGGGTGAACTCCTGGCGGTTATGCAGGCAAAGGTCAACCAGCTCAATCTGGCGACCTATTTTCACTTCTGGTCTGGGGTAGCCCCTGATGCAATGTCGAAGTTTTATGGGGCAGCTGATATCTTGCTGTTGCCATCGGCCTATGAAGGAATTGCCTTAACCCTGTATGAAGCGATGGCCATGCAACTGCCGATTGTGGCCTCTGAGGTGGGAGGACAGGCAGAGCTGGTAGCTCCTGGTACAGGGTTTCTAGTGCCTCTCGGGGCAGGAGATGGCCAGGAAGTGCAGGACTATTTACGGGTGTTACTCCCCCTGCTGCAAAAGCCACAGCACCGTCAGAAAATTGGAATTCAAGCCCGTCAGCGGGTGGTTGAGCAGTTTAGTTTAACAACTATGGTTAACCAGATGGAAACGATCTTTCAAGCCGCGATCGCCCGGCGTCAGACTCGACCCAAACCTGAGGTAAATTTGGCGATGGCTGAAGAGATGTTGTTAATGACATTAGAGTATCTGCACCAGGAGCAAGCCTTAAGTAACCTGTGGCAGGAAAAGTGCTGGTTGGAGCGAGAAAGAGATCAATTACGGCAAGAAAAATACCAGCTGGAAGCAGAGCGCCATGAACTGGCCTGGAAAAAGCGAGCGATGGAATCTTCTAAGTTCTGGCAATTGAGAATACGCTGGGTTAAGTTCAAGCGCTGGCTGCGGCTAACCCAGGAGGAGGAAATTTAAACAGCAGCCTTTTCACCATAATGAACTGAATGGTTTGAATAATTAAAAGGGTATATTCTTATTGAATCAATGACAGACACTGTAAAAAATATAATTTCTCATTACCAGAAAGCTCTCCTGATTAAACCTGACAGTGCTGTGATTCACAACGAGTTGGGAAAGCTGTATACCTTTCAGGGTAAGTTTGAAAACACGTCTTATCACTGTATTCAAGCGATTCAATTTGCTCCTGGCTACTTCCAGGCTTACTGGAATTTAAAGTTTGCGCTGCTGGGCTTGAGTTGGCATGGAAACAAGATTGCCACTGAGCTATTAGATCAGGGAATTGAAATCTTGAGAAGCGCGGCTCAAAATCAACCTGATTTTCCCTTTGCTCACGCAGTTCTGGGAGACTTATTAACGCAAAAAGGTAGCAAGCAGGAAGCGATCGATTGTTATCAGATCGCTAGCCGAAATCAATTACTTCTGACTCGACCAGAACTTACCAGGCAATCTCATAACCTTAATCAAAAAAGCCAACCAGGTTTTCTGATCCTGGGTTTTATGAGATGTGGTACAACCTCTCTTTATGATTATTTAATTACTCATCCCCAGGTTCTTCCGGCAATTGACAAGGAGCTTTGGTTTTTTACACACTTTTTTGACCAGGGCATTGATTGGTATCTCGCCCACTTTTCCTCCCTTGCCAATGGTACGAATTACTTAACAGGAGAGGCTAGCCCTATGTACATTAATTTTCCAGATGCGGCTACCAGAGTATTAGAGCTATTTCCAGCAATGAAGTTTATTGTTCTTTTAAGAAATCCAGTAGAGCGAGCAATCTCTGCTATTTATTTGAATAGACCACCTGGATTGAAGAATAAATCATTAGAACGCGATATTATTGATGGTTTGAAAAAAGCTGAATCGATCGTTGGAAGTTTTACAGATGATTATCTTATAAGACCTCCGTTTGTCATGAACTTTGACCTGGATTACCCAAGCTTACTAGCCTTCAGTCATATACTAAATAGCTTATACATTCTTTATCTGAAAAAATGGTTGGCTGTTTTTCCTGAAGATCAGTTTCTAATCCTCAAGAGTGAAGATTTATTCCAAACTCCTGCCACTACCATGAGTAAAGTCCATAGCTTTCTCAAGCTACCAGATTACCAGTTGAGCCAATATCGCAATTCTAATCCAGGCACTTATCCTTCTATCTCTACCAGTCTGCGTCGCCGCCTTGTGGAGTTTTACCAACCTTACAACCATCAGCTAGAAGAATACTTAGACATGAAGTTCAAGTGGGAGTGATTGTGATATGAGTGGCATGATTTTATGGTTAACCGGATTGAGTGGCGCAGGTAAAACAACGATCGCCCAGCATTTAGAGCATAAACTACGAAACCGCGATCGGCCTGTGGAATTGCTCGATGGCGATGTAATTCGGCAAAATCTCTCTAAAGGCTTAGGCTTTAGCCGCGAAGATCGGGATACTAACGTGCGTCGTGTTGGCTATGTGGCAAATCTCCTGAGCCGCCATGGAGTCATCGTCATCGTTGCCCTGATCAGTCCCTATCGATCGGTGCGGGATCAACTCCACGCCACACTTCACAACTTTATTGAAATCCATGTTGATGCTTCCCTGGAAGTGTGTGAAGCCAGGGATGTAAAAGGGTTATATGCTAAAGCCCGTTCCGGTGAAATCCAGTCCTTCACCGGCATTGATGATCCCTATGAAGCACCGCTCAATCCTGACATCATCTGCCATACTGCCGAAGAAACTGTGGATCAGAGCATTGCTAAGATTGTCACCTGGTTGGAGGTTAAGGGGTATTTACCAGGAGCCGATCTCGTCCGATCTAACGGCGATCGCAGGTTCCAGATCATCTCCCCATGAAACTCTTTTTGATTGCCAGTGAATCTCCTCCAGTTCCAGGAGGGATTGCTACCTATGTTGGCAATACGGCAGCCATGTTTGCCGATGCCGGACATGACATCACCATCTTCGCCCGTAGCCAGCAACCTGGCATCGAAAAACAGGGACACTGCACCTGGATCAAAATCGCCCCTAAAGACATTCATCTCCTGTCTAGCTCTCGATCGCACCCGCTGTCTGAAACCCATCCCGCCTTTCCCTACAATGTCATGGGTTACTGGGGCGCTCTGAGTTATCAACTGGCAGAAGCAGTGATCGCCCATATTCGTGAAAACGGCAAGCCCGATGCGATCGAGGGCGAAGACTTTAGCGGACTGGCCTACTTTTTGCTCCAGCAAAAGCTCGTTGGTCGCCCAGAACTGGCAGGAGTGCCGATCGTTCTCACCCTGCACAGTTCCCAATATATGCTCTACCCTGCCAGTCAAATGCCCGGCTATCGACTGTCTGATTATTGGGTTGGTCGGATGGAGAAGTTTTGTACTCTGGCGGCAGATGGCATCATTGCCCCAACCCAATATATTGCTGATCAGGCGATCGCCGCTTTAGGGAATGAACTAGAGATTAAAATCATTCCCTTACCTGCATCAAAACAGCTTCTCGACCCCAATCGACTTCCTCAGGCTGAACCCCAACCAGGAGACATTGTATACTTTGGGCGACTGGAAGTGCGAAAAGGCATTTTGCCTCTGGTTGAAGCCTGCAGTCGCCTGTGGGAGGCTGGGGTGAAGTTTTGTTTAACGGCGATCGGTGGCGACACCTGGTATCACCTCCAGGGTTGCCCCATGAAAGCTTACTTACAACAGAAATACCGTCGATACATTGAGGCAGGCCAACTCATCCTTTTTTCGCCCCTGGCTCAGGCTCAACTCTACGACCGGATTGCTCAAGCCTGGTGTGTTGTCATTCCCTCACTGTGGGAAAACTTCCCAAACACCTGCCTGGAATCGATGCTATTGGGAAAGGTGATTCTCGCCAGTTCTGGAGTGGGGCATGGAGAAATGCTCCGAACGGACAGAGGCCATGCAGGCTGGATTTTCGATTGGCAGAAACCTGGTGATTTCGAGCAACAACTCCAGCAAATTCTGGCTCTTTCCCGTGAGGATGCTTTAAAGGCGGGACAACAGGCGCGGAAAGTGATTCTCGCTATTTCTAACCATTCCCAGGTTCTCACTCAACGGCTGGGACATTTAGAGGAAGTCACTAAACGCGGTCGCAAAAGAACCCTGTTTCCATCTTTAAACTATCCACCCCATGGTCATACTCCTTACCCACAAAGCTCGGAGAACGAACCAAGCGTTACAGGTAGAGTGTCTGTCTGCATCCCCTTCTACAATCATGGGCAATTTATTGAGGAAACACTAGAATCAGTTTTTGCCTCAGATTATTCAGATGTGGAAGTCATTCTGCTTGATGATGGCAGCACTGAGCCATATAGTTTGGTGACGCTGGCAAAGCTTCAGAACCGCTACCCCAATCTGAAGCTCATTCATACTCCAAATCAGGGGGTTGCTGCGGCTCGTAATCAGATGGCCGCGATCGCCAGCGGGGAATACCTCGCCTTCCTCGACTCTGATGATCGGGTTTCTCCCACCTTTTACCCTCAAGCAGTCAGGGTATTGGAGCAGTACCAGAACGTGGGTTTTGTGGCTTCCTGGCTGAAAGAGTTTGGCAGTTCTCAAAAGGTGTGGATTGCCTGGAATCCCGAATTTCCCTACTTGCTCTGTCACAATATGCTGGGCGTTTGTACCGTTGTACGCAAGTCAGCCTATTTAGCTGTGGGGGGCATGAAGTCGGTTCTGGCGGAAAACCTGGAAGACTACGAATGCTGGATTAGCCTCTGTGAACAGGGTTGGGCAGGGGTAGTAATTCCAGAATTTCATTACTTCTACCGGATTCGCCCTGGCTCTCGTCTGGGTACCAGTAATCGGGAGCAGCTGCTCTACCTGTATGAGGCGATCGCTCAGTTACATCCTGACCTGTATGACAAATATGGCTCTGAGACCTATCACCTGCTCAATCAGAATGGGGCCTCCTGGCTCTGGGACAATCCCTCTCGTAATGTTGCAGGCTCAACTACAGACCTGACGGGGATGGAAATTTTGACCCTGGCTGTGAATAAGTTAAAGCGCATGCGAAATGATGGAGGTTTAGCCTTGATCTTCAGAAAACTTTTACTCCTGGCCAGATCCAGGGGTAATTGAAGGGCTGCCTTACCAAAAAGTGCTTTCTGTCTGGCTGCTGTTTTCCCTCTTGAAACACTGTCCGAACCGTTATCTTAACCCACTATGCTGCAAAACTTTGAGCATCGAAAGATTCGAGCCGGAGAGTTGCCATTCGTCAGATCTTCCGCCTCATACTACCCTGGCCCAGTAAAGCCAGGATTCGATAGCGATCGCCAATCGTAGCCTCTGATACGTAGGGTATTTCCATGTCCTGGGGGCTGTATATCAACTCAAACTTTCACCAGCAATCTGACACAATCTTAATTTTGGACATCCTTCAGTTCAGCTCTCAGCTCATTTCACCAAAGGCTTGCGGCATAATTATAGATTTACCATCAGATCCACTAGCAACACTCCTATTTCTGAATTTATACATACCAACAGAGTAGAATCCCCAGGTGGGATGAGGTTGAGGAAGGGCTTGGGACACTTAGGATTACAAATTAATTAAAACCAAATTTTTAATTTTTGAAAGCGCGGCAGAGCCGCACTCTCAAAAATTAAGTTCCGGGTTTTATTAAATTCACGATCCTTACAAGCTTAAAGCCATTGAGGAATATCAGGCTGTTGAACAAGTTCTAACTTCTTCTGGCGAGTTAATTGCTTGATGCAATATTCGATTTGCAGCGAACGTAATCAGCCCTGTTTTACCCTGGCAAGCCTCAGACAGGATTCGTCAACGGCGGTTGGAAGAAGTTAGAACACGCGTAGACTCTGGTTCTGCTTCTACTGGATGGGAAACCATCGGCTCTTGTAAAAAAAAGGCATTGATACTGGCTACGAGCAAACCCAACACTCCCAGAATTTGAAAGAAGTTGCGATCGCCCGCCAGGCCTTCGGGTAACAGACTGTAAATGGTCAACAGTACCACCGCTCCGACATTGCCATAAGCTCCGACATTCCCCGCAATCTGGCCGGTAATTCGATGTTTGATCAACGGAACGATCGCGTAGGTCGCCCCCTCGGCTGCCATCACAAAAAAGGAGGCCAGCATGGTCACAATGACAACAACAAACAAAGGAACCGTATTCCCCAGACTACTAAACAGGAGGTAACCCATGCCAGTACCGGCCAGGGTGACTACTAATGTCCATTTACGGCTGCCGATCTTGTCAGAAACCCATCCTCCACCGGGACGAGCAAACAGATTCATGAACGCATAGGTTCCGGCAACGGCTCCAGCAAAGGCGGCTGATAACCCAAACCCCCGTTGAAAAAAAGTTGGCAACATGGACACGACGGCCAGTTCTGAGCCAAAGCAGGCAATGTAAGCCAGTTGCAAATTGGCGACCTGGGAAAATTTGTAGCGTTCCTGGGGAGAATACTGTTTTTGCCCGGTCAATAATGGTTTGTTTGCTTTCCAGATGTTGTACGCCTGAAATAGATAAAGTCCTAACAGCAAGATCCAAACGGCGTACATTGCCATGTCATTGACAAGCTGGACTTTGTGCAATCTCCAGGTGATCAGCCCTAATACCCCAACCAGGGGAATATTCATGATTAGCAACAGCCCAAAATCTTTTTGTGTGGTAATTTCCATGCCTGCGCTGCTGGGAGGACACTGATACTCTCGCCCGGGAGGGGTGTCAGTGACATTGAAATAGTAGATCACGCCATAGATAGCCGCTACCACCCCAGTAAAGGCGATCGCTAAGCGCCAGTTGATTTGGCCTTCGGCCAGGAAAGCCGTTGCAATGGCAAGGGAAGGGAGGGTAAAAGCGGCTCCGGCTGAACCAAAATTGCCCCATCCTCCGTAGATACCTTCTGCCAGACCAATATCTTTCGCTGGAAACCACTCTGCCACCATCCGAATGCCAATCACAAACCCACAACCGACAATACTCAAAATCAGACGGCTCACAACCATTTGACTAAAGTTTTGAGCAAACGCGAAGACCAGACAGGGAATAGCCGTTAAGACTAGCAGGGTCGAATAGGTAATGCGCGGCCCAAAGCGATCGAGTACCATACCCACAATAATCCGGGCAGGAACGGTAAGTGCCACATTACAAATCGCCAGAGTGCGAAGTTGAGCTTCCGTCAGGCCCAGATCAGCTTTGATAGCACTGGCAAAGGGGGCAAAATTGAACCAGACCAGAAAGGTTAAAAAGAATGCAAACCAGGTTAAGTGTAAAATGCGGTAACGACCACGAAAAGATAATAGATTCGCCACAATTTACTCCTTGATATAATAAGGTCACGGAGTTTTCTGCTTCTAGCCGAATACTGTGAATCTGCAAGGTTCGTCCTATGGTGATATCTGAATTGCCCGGGGTTGTTCAAAGACTTGTTGTCAGGTTAGTTATTAAAAATAATCATTTTCGTAGTGTTCGATACCTCAGGCTCAAATCCATCCAATAATCTATCCCAGGGCAGGTCTACCTCATCCTCTCCTACACATCTCTAACTTCCTACCCATCCCCGGCTAAAATAGCATGGCATCTATTTAGATACCCGACCCAGCAGGAGAGGACAATTGCAGCTTTGAATCTTGCAGAGGGTCAATAAGGGAGAATGAGACGGATGAAAATAAGCCCTGTTCTATGCTTACTGATTTCAATTGGAGTGGTTGCGCTTCACACCGCCTGTGCCCAGCCCCCCGATCGTGCAACCAATCAACCTGCATCTAAATCAACCCTACGCCCTCAAGATCTCTCGGCCAGTGAGTCGCAAGCACTGTCAAACTTAGCGGCGATGGTAAATGAGCAGTTTACTATCTACAGCCTTCAAACTCAATTCTCTCCAACGGGCAGAGACTTTAGAGGGGGCTTCCCTGCCTCTAATCAAGACTACAGTTACCAAATCGTTCAGGTAACATCTACCAAAGTGTACATGACCGCTACCGCTCAGCAGCCCAATCTGCGTAGTTTGTCGGCGCAGGTTTTTGTCCTTCCTGCTGCCAGTCGGCCCCAGGCTTATCAAAACAGCCCCATTAATGGCTCTATCTGTGTAACCAATGTCCCTTCCCAATTGCCTCCTGCTGACCCCGGAGAGGCGATCGTTGCTGAACCTCCCTGCCCCAATGGCTCTTCCTCTATGGGAGTGTTCTATCCCAGTAATCGTAAGGAATAAACCGAGGGCAAGATCCAACGGTTCCCGCTACCAGGCTGCCATAAATTTCCGGCTTGGCTACATTGAACAGTGGTATTTTGCACCTAGCCCTATCGCACCTAGCCCTGTTTCATGCAATGGTCCATTGAAAGAAAAATCAACACTATTTTTGCAACCGCCCTTCTTCTCCTGGGGGTCATCGGCGGACTGGCACTCTGGAGTACCGCTCAACTCATTCATACCGCTCATTGGGTCGAGCATACCCATATCGTAATCGCGGATCTAGAAGTTCTATTTTCTTACCTATCCAGTGCCGAGGCAGGGCAGCGCGGCTACATCATCACGGGCAATGAACAGCATCTCGAACCCTATTACCTGGCAACCACCTCGATCTATAAGACGATCAGAGAAATTCGGCAGTTGACGATCGATAATTCTGCTCAACAACAACGCTTACAAACCCTGGAAGTCGCCCTTGAAAAACGCTTAAAACTCCTGAAAGAGGCCCTTGAGGCTCGACGGCAGGGCGGATTTTCTGCGGCGCAAAATTTAATTGAGCAGGATAGGGGCAGACAACTCACCCGTGAGATTAACCAGGGGATTAATGCCATGCTGGATGAGGAGCGACGCTTGCTTTCTTTGAGATCAAGACAGTCCCAAACGGCGGCCCAAACCACGATGACAGTGGTTAGTATTGGAGGCATCCTGGCGCTGGGGCTAATTCCCCTGGCGGGTGTGACGATCGCTCGAGACATTAACCGCCGCCGCCAGGTCGAAACCCAACTGAAGCACAGCGAACAGACCTTGAAGCAGTGGGTGAGCGAATTAGAGCAACGCCGCAGCGAGATTTCCCAATTGGGCGAGTTAAGCGATGTGTTGCAAGTCTGTTTTACCCTCGATGAGGCGTACCTGGTTCTTGGAGAACTCGTGCAACCCTTGTTTCCCCAAACCGTAGGCGCTGTCTTGATGATCAGTGAGTCCAAAACGTTAGTAGAAGCGGTCGCCACCTGGGGAAACCATCCCGCTCGGGCAACTTTATTTGAACCCTCCGAATGCTGGTCGCTCCGGCGCGGACGACCCTACTTTCTACCGGATGGCCACAGCCATTTACGCTGTCAGCATTTACATACGCCGTTTCCGGCTCAGACCCTCTGTGTACCAATGATGGCCCAGGGCGAAGCCCTCGGTGTCCTGCATCTTATTGCCACCGAGCCCGGTCAAATCCCCCCGGCCAAACAGCTTCTAGCCTCGACGGTGGCCGAACATATTGCCATCGCGATCGCCAACCTGAAATTGCGGGAAATGTTGAAAAACCAGAGCATCCGAGATCCGCTCACCGGGCTGTTCAACCGCCGCTATATGGAAGAATCTCTAGAACGTGAGATTCGACGAGCTGAACGCATTGAACAACCCTTGGGCATCATCATGCTGGATGTCGATCACTTTAAGCGATTTAACGATACCTTTGGCCATGAGGCTGGAGATGTGGTGTTGCGGGAGTTAGGGCTGTTCCTGAAAGGCATGGTGCGAAGCTCCGATATTGCCTGCCGCTATGGAGGGGAGGAGTTTATGCTGCTCCTGCCAGAAGCCTCGATCGAGATCGCGCAGCAACGAGCGGAGCAAATTCGCGCCGGAATAAAGCACATGATCCTGGAGTATCGCCGCCAATCCTTAGGGGGAATCACCCTATCCTTAGGTGTGGCTGAGTTCCCTCATCATGGCAATACCGTAGAAGCCGTTATCCGAGCCGCCGATGCAGCCCTGTATCAGGCAAAAAATAGAGGCCGAGATCAAGTCGTTCAGGCTGATTGAGCCATTCCTACGTCGCTGCCCGGTCCCTGTTTCTGGTTCCAGATTTGATCAGGTCCGGGGCTAATTCGATCCTGCATTCAACAAAAGCCTCGGCAATAGGCTACTCTGGGAATACAATTAGGATTTATTCTCATTAAGCAAACTCCAAAATTCAGATATTCGGATGACTTCAATTCCGTCAGTGGCTTCAAACCTTGCCCGTCGATCGCGCTGGGCTAGCTTGGGAATAGGCACGATCGTCTTGATGGCCTGTCTGGTCTACAGCATTACACTGGGGGCCAGAGACATTCCACTACGAACTATTCTCGATTCCTTTTTCAGCTTTGACCACTCGTTTGATCATCTGGTGATTCAAACTGTGCGCCTACCGCGATCGCTGATGGCAATGGCGGTGGGTGCAGCTCTTGCCGTATCGGGCGCAGTGATGCAAGGGTTGACCCGTAATCCTCTGGCCGAAACAGGCATTTTAGGCATTGAGGCCGGTGGCTCATTAGCGGTCGTCCTGACTCTGTTTATGTTTGGGAGTACGTCGCTGAGTGTCTATGCAGGGGCGGCATTTCTGGGAGCTGCGATCGCGGCAATGGCAGTTTACGCCCTGGGCACCCTGGGACGGGGAGGAGCAACACCTCTCAATTTGACTGTGGCGGGAGCGGCCATGACGGCGTTTATCGCTTCGATTACAACTTCTATCCTGATTGTCAGTCAGCGCACGTTAGATGAAATTCGCTTCTGGCTGGCGGGGTCCCTCTCCGGTCGCGATTTTGATTTGTTTCTCCAGGTCTTACCATTCCTGCTGAGTGGTTTAATATTAGCGTTTTCGCTGGGACGGCAAATTACAACGATGAGTCTAGGAGAAGACATTGCCAAGAGTTTAGGGCAACAAACCCTCTGGGTCAAACTGCTGGCAGCCCTGAGTGTGGTGTTATTGGCTGGTAGTTCCGTCGCGATCGCGGGCCCCATTGGTTTCGTTGGGCTGGTGGTGCCCCACATGGTGCGTTTTTTTATCAAAACAGACTACCGCTGGATTTTGCCCTACACAGCCATAGTGGGAGCCATTCTATTATTAGTAGCGGATATTGCCGCACGAGTATTGCTTAAACCCCAGGAACTGCCAGTTGGTGTGATGACGGCGCTCATGGGTGCCCCTGTCTTTGTGTATCTGGTCAAATCAAAGGTGAAGCGATGAAAAGCAGTTTGTTGATTCGATCTCCAATGATTTCCTTTCGGGTCGATCGTCGTTTACCAATTCTGTTGCTGGTACTGGCAATGCTCAGTTTCGCTGCAATTATCTTGAATGTGCAGCAGGGAGAATACCCGATCGCCGTAATTGACATCATCAAGACTTTATTTGGAGGAGATACAGGCAACCCTGATCATACCTTTGTCATTTACACCCTGCGGTTACCCAGAACATTAGTTGCCTTCATGGTCGGTATGGCCCTGGCAATTTCTGGCACAATTTTTCAAGGACTAACCCGTAACGCGCTTGCCGACCCGAGTATTATCGGCATTAATGCCGGAGCCGGGATGGTGGCCGTTGGGGTGATTATATTGTTTCCCAATGCTCCCATTTATATCTTGCCGATCGCGGCTTTTGCGGGGGCATCACTGGTTGCTCTGTTGATTTATAGTCTGGCCTGGAATGGCGGATCATCTCCAACTCTACTCATCTTGATAGGCATTGGATTATCCGCGATCGCCACTGCCTTCACCAGTTTAATGATTACCTTTGGTTCTATCTATGATGTGAGCCAGGCGTTGGTCTGGTTGGCAGGAAGCGTTTATGGCCGAACCTGGGAACAGTTTTTTTCGTTACTTCCCTGGATTGTTTTGGGTATTCCTATTGCATTGTCCTTATCTCGCCAGCTCAATGTCCTGAATTTAGGGGATGATGTGGCGAAAGGATTAGGCAGTCAGGTGGAATGGCAACGCGGTCTACTGGTTCTAGTGGCCGTTGCACTTTCTGGGTCAGCGATCGCCAGCGCTGGGACGATCGTGTTTGTAGGATTAATTGCTCCCCATGCAGGCCGCTTGTTAATTGGGGCAAATCATCAAAACTTGTTACCTGTAACCGCGCTACTGGGTGGGTTACTGGTCACGCTGGCAGATTTGGTTGGCAGAATTCTATTTGCCCCGATTGAATTACCCTGCGGGGTTGTGACAGCGGCGATCGGCGCACCATTCTTTCTGTACCTTCTAATTTGCAACCGCTTCAAATAAGCCTATTGCATTATGCCCATCGACCAACGTTCCATCTGGCATTTCCTCTGGCAGATGATCCGTTATGCCCAATCGTTGTACTGGATAGATACCTTCCTGTGGCTAATGATTGCCGGATTGCCTGCTCTACCAGGGTTGATAATTCGTGAATTCTTCAATACATTGACAAATCAATCAGCTTTTACAGGGTCATCCTGGGGTTGGATTACTTTATTTTTAGCCATTGGGCTGGCTCGAATTGCCGCGATCGTGACTGGGCGAATTACCAAAACCCAGCATCGCTTTACCATGAGTGCCCTAATTCGGCGCAACCTGTTAGCGAAGCTATTTGATCGCCCCGGTGCAGAACCCCTGGCAATCAACAATCAATCAAGTCGCGCCCTTGCCCCGGGCGAAGTGATTAGCTTCTTTCGGGAAGATGCAACGCAAATTGAAGACAATGTAGTGGGAACGAATGAAATTCTGGCTGAAGGGGTATTTGCAATCGGGTCCTTGTTATTACTCTTGAGTGTAAATGCGTTTATTACCCTATTTGTTTTTCTACCCCTGGTGGTGATTGCCACCCTGATCCATCGCGTTGCCGAGCGCATTAAACGCTACCGCAGCGCCAGTCGGCAGGCTACCCAGCAAATGACGGGGATGATTGGGGAAATGTTTGCTACAGTCCAGGCAATTCAAGTTGCTGGGGCTGAATCTACCGTTTTGGAGCAGCTTCGCCATCTGTGCGATCGCCGCCGTCAGTCCGTCGTTCGGGAGCAACTTCTGACGGTTCTGCTAGAATCGAGCTTTGACAACTTAGTGAGTTTGGGCACCGGAGCCATTTTATTCTTCACAGCCCAATCAATGCGATCGCAAGTTGGTGATTTGACCGTAGGAGACTTTGCTTTATTTGTCTATTACCTATCCTACGTCACCTATTTCCTGAGTTTTCTGGGTGGTTTTCTGGCACTTTCCAAGCAGAGTGAAGTGTCTTTTGAGCGCATGGAGGGGTTACTGGGGTGTGAACCGGCGGAGATTGTCGCTCACCATCCGTTGTACCTACCACCCATTATGGGTCAAATACCTCAATTACCAGAAATTCCACCTCCCCCACAAATTGAACCCCTCGAGGAACTCGTTGCCCTGAATTTGACCTATCACTATCCGGGTAGTAATCACGGCATTACTGATGTCTCATTGCGGCTGCAACGCGGAACCTTAACTGTCATCACGGGTTCCATTGGATCAGGTAAAACTACGCTATTGCAGGCGTTGATGGGATTGTTACCGTTACAGTCCGGTGAGATTTACTGGAATAATCAGCGAGTTGATCATTTAGACCAGTTCTTTGTGCCTCCTCGTAGTGCCTATACCCCCCAGGTGCCTCAACTCTTTAGCCATACTCTGCGTGAGAATATTTTACTGGGCATCGAACGGAGTGATGCAGAGCTACAGCAGGCGATCGCCCTTGCCAGTTTTGAGCAAGATCTTGCGACCATGCCCGATGGACTCGATACGCTCATCGGCTCAAGAGGCATGCGCCTCTCAGGGGGACAACTTCAGCGGGTTGCCGCGGCCCGTATGTTAATTCGCCAACCTGAATTGCTGATCTTTGACGATCTCTCTAGCGCCCTCGATAACGCCACTGAGCAAGTTCTCTGGTCTCGCCTTTTTGCCCTCAAGGTTTTTCCATCGCCCCAATCCCCAATCCCCAAAGCCTCTTCTCCCTGGTCTCCTACTTGTCTCATCGTTTCCCACCGGCCCACCCTTTTACAACGCGCCGATCGAATCATTTTACTGAACCAGGGAAAAGTCGAGATAGAAGGTACTTTTGAGGATCTGCCCACCGCTTACAAACGGTAACAGTCCATATTCATTGGCAGGGTGATACGAACACATTCCCTATCCCGGTTTCTTCGGCTACTTGCATCTATTCCACAGCCGGGGTATGAATAGTTAGGAATTATTATCAATAGTTGGAGCAGCAAAGCATCATGGCGATCGCCCTCGCTCAAGCGGAATACTGGGCACTATTTGAACAAAACACGCCTCCTCTCAAATCAAATTCCTTCGAGGTCGTTCAACAGTTCCCGCAAGTATTAGGGTGTGGTTCTCTGCGGCAAATTTCCCTGCGAGAAGGACTGGACCTGGCGATCGCCGACTATCACCCCAAAAATCCCGTCATCCTGCATTGCCCCGAACGGCAACATCCCCTGGAATTTAGCTTTTTTTTGGCTGGCGGCTACCGGGAGCAATCTCAGGTGGTGGGGCCGGGACAATACGCGTTCTACGGTAGCGGCATTGCGCCAGCGGAAAAGGTGGAGTTGTTTGCTCCAGAACGGGTTTTAGAAGTGAATGTTCATATTGATCCCATATTGTTCAGTGCCTTCTGGAATGAGTCCTCAACACCGCTTCCGTCAGAATTAAGACATCTGATCCTCACCGATTCTCGGCCCTATTATGCCTGTTCAGGAGTCACCACCAGTGACATGCAGATGGTTCTCCAACAGATTCTTCACTGTCCGTTTAGTGGCATGACCAAACGGATTTACCTGGAAAGTAAGGTGTGGGAATTAATGGCGCTGTTGTTGGATCAGGAACTGACTCAATGCCCTAAAAACCCTGGGGAACCGTTGTTGAAGCAGGATGATGTGGATCGCATCCACTATGCCAGGGAAATTCTGCAGCAGCAGTTTGATAATCCTCCTTCCCTGTTGGAACTGGCACGACAGGCCGGATTGAACGACTGCACTTTAAAGCGGGGATTTCGGCAGGTGTTTGGCACAACAGCCTTTGGATACCTGCATGAGTATCGTCTGGAACGGGCAAGGCAGTTACTCGAAGAAGGTCACTTGAATGTGTCTGAAGTGGCCCGCCGGATTGGTTTTGTCAACCGGAGCCATTTTGCAGCAGCATTTCGCAAAAAGTTTGGTTTTTCGCCGAAAGAATATTTGCTGCGCCATAAAAATTCCGCCTAGCGTTCAAAAAATTCCGCTCAGGAGTCAGTACGATTACACAACGCCTTCCATTTCCCGGTATCTTCTTGAGAGTAATTCCTAATTAAGTCACTTTTTGGTGTGTGGAAGATGGGTGGAATCAAGTCACAACGGATAGGGCGCATTCAGTTCTCTGGATGGATGGTCATTCTGGCAGGAAGTTTAGTCGGGGCATTGGCTTTGCCGGGATGGACGCAGGAGAATACCACTCAACTCCGCGATCGCCAGCAACCGGCCAGAACGGTGAAAGAATGGGTCGCCCAAATTGAATCAGTCCCCGTGCAGGTGATCGGGGTCAGGCTAGAACCTGCTGAAGACGGGCTTGACATCGTGCTGGAGACTGCTGAAGACAAGCCTTTACTGGTGGATGCGACAAAGTTTCGGAGGGACGGCAACCGACTGATTGCCGATATTCCCAGTGCTGTGTTGGCATTGCCGGAAGGATCATCTTTCACGGCCGAGAACCCGGCAGCAGACATTGCTACGGTACAGGTTGTGCAACAGAATCCCGATCTTGTTCAGGTGCAGGTGACCGGAACGGATGCCCTGCCAAAAACTGAAGTGACCTTGAGAACAGGGACCTTTGCCTATAGCCTCAACCCAGAGGATGGCGCAATCGATGACGAGATTGTAGTCACGGGTGGTCGCCGGGATGGCTATAATCCTTCCAACTCTGGTACGGCGACGGGTACAGATACCCCCCTGCGAGATATTCCCTTCTCGATTCAGGTTGTGCCGCAACAAGTGCTGGTAGACCGCAATGTGACGGAACTGGGAAATGCGTTGGAAACAGTTGGTGGGGTTGTGAGTGCGGGAGGCAGAGGCAATAGTGTATTTGGTCCCAATTTCTTGATCCGCGGTTTTGATGTGGCGGCGAGTGTGTTTCGCGATCGCATTCCCTCCATTTCGTTAGCACCTTTAAGAACCAATGACATCGAACGGGTGGAAGTGCTGAAGGGGCCGGCTTCAGTATTATTTGGGCAGGGGAATCCGGGAGGTATCATCAATCTGGTTTCCAAAATGCCGTTAGCGGAACCGTTGTACTCAGCCTCATTTACGGCCGGAAGCTTTGATACCTATCGGGGTGACATTGATTTTTCTGGGCCCCTGAATGATGCGAAAACGGTGCGTTACCGCCTGAATCTGTCCTATGAAAACTCTGGTAGTTTTCGTGATTTTGTCAATGGCGAACGATTTATTGTATCGCCAATTTTGACCTGGGATATTGGCTCGAATACCTCCCTCAGTGTCTATGGGCAATACACCTACGATCGAGAAACCATTGATGAGGGGATTGTTGCTATTGGCGATCGTATTGCCAACATTCCCCGCGATCGTTTTCTGGGAGAACCCTTTTCAGAGTTTAACCAGGAGCAATTTAATCTGGGTTACAGGTTCGACCATCGGTTTAACGATAATCTGTCGTTCCGTCATGCCCTGCAATATACCCAGTATCAACCCCAACGATACTCACCCTTTGCCGATACTCTGGATGAAGAAACTGGCGAACTAACCCGGGGCGAGTACAATGCAGGCGGAACCTATAAACGCTTTTTCACGAACGCTGAAATTGTTGGCAAATTCAATACGGGGTCTGTGAAACACCAGGTATTGTTTGGCACCGAGTATCGCCATGCCGCAGAAAATCCCTTCTTTCAGTTCAGCGAACCTTACCCCTCAATCAATATCTTTAACCCAGTCTATACCCGGAGGCCCTACCGAATTGCTCCTGAATTTTTCCGGGATGACAACATTAATACGGTAGGCATCTATCTGCAAGATCAGATTGATCTTCTAAGGAATTTGAAAGTCTTAGCAGGGGTACGGTATGACTACGTTGATCAATTTCGCACGACTCGCAATTTAGGTGAAGACCGAGAAACCTTTGAACAACAGGACAGTAAATTCACACCTCGGTTTGGCATTGTTTACCAGCCGATCGAGCCAATTTCGCTGTACGCCTCTTACACCACATCCTTCAATCCATCTTTTGGAGCCAGTCGGAATCAAGATGGTTCAACGTTTGAACCGGAAACCGGACGGCAATTTGAAGTCGGTATTAAGGCAGATTTATCCGATCGATTTAGTTTGACTCTGGCCGCCTTCGATATTCGGAAGCAAAACGTAGAAACGCCTGACCCGGTTAATCCATTATTTACGATTCAAACTGGAGAGGTAACGAGTCGTGGATTTGAACTCAATGTGGGAGGAGAGATCTTACCGGGCTGGAATCTTATTGGTGGGTACACTTATCTGGATGCCTTTGTCAGTAAGGATAATACAGATATTGTTGGAAATAAATTAGCCAATGTACCCGCAAACCAGTTTAGTCTCTGGTCAAGCTATGAAATTCAGCAAGGCAATCTCAAAGGATTGGGCTTTGGCTTAGGATTCTTCTATGTTGATAACAGACCAGGTGATTTAGACAATACCTACATTTTGCCAAGCTATTTTCGTACGGATGCAGCGCTCTACTACCGGCGGAATAACTGGCGAGTCCAGTTGAACATTGAAAACCTGTTCAACATTGAATACTTCACCTCTTCGACCTTTGGTTCCCGGGTAGGGGTTAATCCGGGAGCACCATCTTCGATTAGAGGCACGATCGCCGTTGATTTCTAAGCAGGTACCCATGAACAACAGAGGCAGAAGCATTTTCCCCTTTGCTAAGATTAGTTTGCCCGGTCGCTGGCGCTGGTTGATGGTATCGACGCTTCTGTTGTTCACCTGCTGGGGGGCGATCGCCTGCCACTCAGTGCCTGCTACAGAGTCTCAAACAAATGTTCAAGTAAATTGTCATGGGGTCGAACATGGGGCAGGTATAACCTGTGTGCCGAATACAATTCAACGTCTGGTGGTCTTAGATCAGGTATCCCTAGAATACGCGCTCGCCCTGGGCTTTCATCCTGTAGGAGCACCCTTATCCCAGCGCAAGGCCTACCTGCGCGATCGCCTGATAGGGGTTGAAACCATTGGCGAAGGTGGCACTCCCAATTTAGAACGGGTGTTAGCTTTAAAGCCTGATTTGATTGTCGGGCTGGACTTTAATCAGGCTATCTATGCTCAGGCTTCCCAAATCGCACCGACCCTGCTAATCCCATTTACGTATAGTGGTGAGTGGAAAGAAGCTTTTCAGCGGTTTAGCACGGCTTTAGACCGGGAGGAAATCGGGCAACAGGTGATGCATCAATATCAGCAACGCCTGCGAAACCTGCAAAATACTTTAAAGGAAATGAATTCAGCTCAGGGATTATCCTTTCCCTTCAAAGTTTCCGTTGTGCGGATTTATCCAGATAAACTCAGTTTGTATTTTCGTGATTCTTTCTGTGGCATTATTTTGCAGGATGCCGGGTTACTTCGTCCGAATGCTCAAGACCTTTCTGCCTCAGAGGCAAAGCGCTGGTTCAACAATGAAATTCAGGAGTCCATTAGTTTAGAGCAAGTTGATCAGGCGGATGGAGATGTCATGTTTGCCTGGACATCAGAAGATTCTGTAGCGGCAGATCAATCTGCCAAAGAACGATTCGCAAAACTACAGACAGCGCCCCTCTGGCAACAATTAAATGCGATAAAAATGGATCGCGTTTATTTTGTGCCAGATTACTGGATTGGAAGTGGTCCGCTTGCCGCCAATGCGGTGATTGATGACCTGTTCAGATACCTGGTAAACCCATCATGATATTCCTCGACCCGCTATGATCATTGCTGCACAAAAGCTGCCTGCTCTTGTGAGTCTAACCATTTTCTAACGGCGACGGTTTATGGGTTTGAAGGTGAGGTTGATGAGCCGTCATGGCAACGTTACTCAATGGGTTAGTTTTATCTTAAAACAGTCAATCTAAAAATTCCGTTTAAGTGCCGAAAAACTCCGGCCAGGAGTCAAAATTAGGTTTTACAATGCTGTGCTTTACGCTAATCTGCTGAACGGGATTTATTGATCTAGTGATGCAGTTGTTCCATGCCCATTCCCCTTCAGCAATACCGATCGCTCCTGGCAAAGTATCTGAAACCGCAGCAAGGACGGGTGATTGGATTGGCAATCGCCCTTTTGAGCAGCATTGCCCTGCAAATCATCAATCCCCAGATTCTGGGTTACTTCATTGATACAGCCGTAAAAAAGGGGGCTCAACAAGCCCTCTTCCTGGCGGCAGCAGGGTTTACCGCGATCGCTCTACTCACCCAGGTTTTCTCTGTTGTCGCCACCTACCTCGGTGAGACCGTTGCCTGGACTGCTACCAATGCCCTGCGGATTAACTTAGCTGCCCATTGTTTACAGTTAGATTTATCTTTCCACAAAGCCCATACTCCCGGTGAATTATTAGAACGAGTCGATGGGGATGTCAATGCACTTTCGAGATTTTTCTCTCAGCTAGTCATTCATGTACTCGGAAATGGCATTTTTTTGATTGGAATCTTAGTTGTTCTCTGGTTTGAAAATCCATTAGCAGGACTAAGCCTGACTTTGTTCACGCTGGTTGCTCTATCAGTGTTATTGAGCTTACGCTCAATGGCGATTGTACCCTGGGCAGAATACCGTCAAATCAGTGCCGAGTTTTATGGCACCTTAGGAGAACAGATTGCCGGACGGGCAGACCTGCGGGCCAATGGTGCCGTAGGATATGTCATGGGTCGTTTTTTTACCCTGTTACGACGATGGTTACCCATTTATCAAAAAGCTCGGTTTGCCAGCACCGTTCTGTGGTTTAGTAGCGTCGGATTATTTACAGTTGGAAATGCGATCGCCCTTGCCCTATCCGCCTATCTCTGGAAGCAAAACACGATCACCATTGGTACAGCCTACCTGCTCTTCCACTATACAAACCTTCTATCCCAACCGATCGAGCGGATTCGAGAAGAACTTGAACAAATGCAACAGGTGGAAGCGAGTATCTACCGAATTCAGGCGTTATTAGCTGTGAAATCCAGGTTGGTGGATCAGGGGCAAATCTCCTTACCAGCAGGGGCATTATCCGTCGCTTTCAATCAGGTCTGGTTTAGTTATGAAGGACTGGGGAATGAGGAACGGGAAGTTAATCCTATCTCTCTAACCCCTTCCTCCTCCACCCTGCAAAATATCTCCTTCCATCTTCCTGCCGGCCAGGTTTTAGGTCTACTGGGACGCACAGGGAGCGGCAAAAGCACGATCGCTCGATTGCTTCTGCGGTTATATGACCTGCAATCTGGCGAAATCCGTTTAGATGATGTTGCCATCCAGCGTATTCCTCTAGCTGAGCTACGCCAACGGGTGGGTCTGGTCACTCAGGATGTTCAGTTATTTCAAGCCAGTATCCGAGATAACCTGACCTTTTTTGATCCGCGAATCCGGGATAGTACCATCTTGGAAACCGTAGAAAAGCTTGGGCTGAGTCAGTGGTTGAAATTACTACCAGAAGGACTTGACACCCAATTAGGAGCTGATAGTAGTGGGCTTTCAGCCGGACAGGCCCAATTACTTGCATTAGTCCGAGTGTTTCTCAAAAATCCCGGATTGGTCATTTTAGATGAAGCCTCCTCACGACTTGATCTACAAACGGAAGCCTTGCTGGATAATGCAATTAGTCAACTATTACAGAATCGTACTGGCATCATTATTGCCCACCGGCTGCAAACGATACAGCATGCCGATCAAATTCTAATTGTAGAACAAGGAAAAATCGTGGAATATGGCGATCGTCAAATATTAGTCACACAACCAGACTCCCGTTTCGCCCAAATGCTTCCCATTGAGCAGAAATCTGACTAAGATGAAAGCTGAGTTCAATTATTACAAGTTTTCTCATGTCTACTGGTTCCGCTCTGACTACCCGTAACCTCTCCCTGTCCTACGACAATACGGTAATTGTCCGAGATTTGACGCTGGCAATCCCCAGTGGCAAAATTACGGCTCTGGTTGGAGCGAACGGTTGTGGCAAATCCACACTGCTAAGAGGGCTGGCACGGTTGCTAAAACCCACCCAGGGGGCCGTTTACCTGGATGGGAAGGCGATTTCCCAATGCTCAACCAAAGCCGTCGCCCAGCAGTTGGGGTTACTTCCCCAGAGCCCCGTTGCCCCGGAAGGATTAACCGTGAGAGATCTGGTAGCCCAGGGGCGCTATCCTTACCAAAATTGGATGCAGCAATGGTCATCTCAAGATGAGCGCTATGTGCAACAGGCCTTAGAAATTACAGACTTAGTCGAATTGGCCGATCGCCCCCTGGATACCCTGTCGGGAGGGCAACGTCAGCGGGCATGGATTGCCATGACGCTGGCTCAAAACACCCCAATTCTCTTGTTAGATGAACCAACAACGTTCCTCGATCTTGCCCATCAAATTGAAGTACTTGATCTGTTGCATGATTTAAACCAGCAACAGAGTCGCACGATCGTCATGGTGATCCATGATTTAAACCATGCCTGCCGCTATGCCGATTTCTTAATTGCCATGAAAACTGGACAGATTTTTGCCGCAGGCGCACCCCAGGAGGTGATGACGGTAGATACGGTACAGGCGGTCTTTAATCTGCAGTGCCGTATCTATCCCGATCCAATTACTGGCACTCCCATGTGTGTGCCCATGAGTGCAAAAAACCAATTCAGTTGATGGACCTTGGCACTCACGATCAAGATCGCTTTTAAGTTCCATCTCCAGCAGGGGCCTCCACAGGGGCAGGGGGTGGAGCAGGGGTGGGTGACTCTACAGGAGCAGGAGGTGGCTCTACAGGGGCAGGAGGTGGCTCTACAGGGGCAGGAGGTGGCTCTACAGGGGCAGGGGCGGGTTGCTCCACGGGGGCAACTGGCTCTACAGGGGCAGGCTGAGATGGCGGTTCAACTACGGTAGAAGCAGGTGGTTTATCCGGTTGGGGTTGGGCAGCATCTCGTCGGCGTTGTTCTTGTTCAGCAATTTGGCGGCGTTCGGCCTCCTGGCGGCGTTCAGCCTCCTGACGACGTTCAGCCTCCTGGCGACGACGCTGTTCATTCTGCCGCTGAAAGTTTGAACCGTCCTCTTCATAGGTGACTCGAACCCGTTTCCGCACGCCTTCCTGGGGCACGGTTTGCGGATCAAAGCGCCACTTGCCCATGGTTTCCAGGGTAGCTCGATCGACCTCTGGATTACCGCTCGATTTGCGTAAGCGCACCTCCACACTGCCATCGGGTCGAATTCGTAAGTCTACGCGTGGGCTGGCTTCCGTTCCTTGAAATTTCGGTTTGGGACAACTGACACAAACGGGTTGGGACGAGCGCACGGGTGCTGACCCAGGGGGAGCTGTGCGAACGGCCGTCGATCCTGGCTGCCCTCCGGGTTTACCGGCCGGGCTGCCTCCCGGTTTACCCTCCGGACTTCCATCCGGTCTCCCTCCCGGAGCAAAGCCCGTGGGTTGGCTGGCATTGCCAAAGCCACTTCCGGTTCCCCCAGGATTGGCGATCGGGCCACTGGCATTCTCGGGAGCTGGGGTGTCTCCTGCCCTATTGGTGAGCGGGGAGACTGGCTCCGTTGTGGGGGAGGCTGGCTGTTTGCTGGGAGCATCTTCACCGGGTGTCAGAGGAGTCTGGCTTTCAGGGGCAAGGGGAATGGGGGGCGGGGGAATATCTGGAGCGAACGCTACCTCTTGGGGCATTTCCGGCTCCAGGGGCGGTTCTTCCGTGACCAGATTTTCTTGAATCGCCTCTTCTGGCACATCTTCGCTCACCGTGACTTCAATCTCTCCCTCTTCTTCCAGAACCGGTGCCGTATTCCAGTAACTGCCAACCTGTAAGGTCATTGCCCCAGCATGAAATAGGCAGGAACCCAGCAGGCTACTGGCTAAAAAAATCTTCAGAAGCCTGTGTTCTTTTTGACGTTGTTGGGAGATCAGTTCAAGGGAATTCATAATTAACAAAGAAGTAGGACATGGAGAGGAAAATACCTACTGTTGCAGGAGGGATATCAACGACGCTGCGTCGCAATCGCCAGTTTTGCCCCCTCTACCTGACGAATCTGATCCATCACTGTTACAACGCGATCGTGGGTCACAGAACCATCTGCGTTCAGCACAATCACCAACTCCTGGTTAGACTGCTTCAATGCTTGAATCGATTCAGGTAAGGATTCTATTGGCAAGGGAATTTTATTCAAAAAAAGATTCCCTTTGGGATCTAAGGTAACCGTTGCTCGCACAACCTTTTGGGGTTTGGCAGAGTTCGCTTTAGGCAAGTTGACCGCCAATCCTTCAAATCGTCCAAGAAATAAGGTGGACATAATGAAGAAGGTTAGAATTGCAAAGATTACATCGATCATGGGAACGATGTTGATCTGGGGAGAGACATCTGGTTCATCAACGCTGCGTCGCCGCATACATTACCTCCCGATTGCGTTTCAAATGCCGCCGATGGAGCAGTTCTAATTGAGCGGATCGTTCCTGAATCAGGGCCAACTGCCGCAGATAAAAACCGCGAAAGGTATTGGCAAAGAACAAGGTGAACAAGGCAACCACCAACCCGAAAGCAGTAGAAATCAACGCTTCACTGATCCCGGAAGTGACTCCAGTCGTTTTGGGGCCTCCTATATCGCCTAAATTCAACAAACTGAAGGATTGGATTAAGCCTAAAACCGTCCCTAACAATCCCAGCAGGGGTGCCAGGGTGACAATCGTATCAAAGACATTCGTAAAGCGTTTTAACACAGGAATTTCTGCCTGGGTTGCCCCATCGATCGCCAGGGCAAATTCTTCTGGTTCGCCATCTTCTAGAGTAGTTGCCTCTAAAAAAATACGGGCGATCGGTAAATCGACATGGCGCTTGAGTTTTTCGATCGCCAGTTCGGGGTGATCGCGGTACAACTCAAGTGCTGTTTTGACCACCTGATCTTGACGGCGTAAGACTCGCGCCCAAAAGAATAGTCGCTCTACAATCAGGGCGATCGCGACAATCGAAAATAAAAGCAGGGGAATGGCAACAATACCTGCCGCCATCAAAATCTCACCAATTTTCTGCATGCATGTCCTCGCAGGATATCAGCTATCAATTCGATTACCCAGTTAGCTATCGGCCACCTGGACTACAAGTGAAAATTATTCTCATTAACCTGGGATGATGGTACTATACGACTTAATGCGAGTTATTAGCAATAACTTCGTGAAGCTTTGAAATTTATTCCATTGCTCCTTTAGTGTATTCTGCTCAACCGTTCAACCATGATGAGTGCGGAGTTTAACATTGATCCAGATGATCTCTGGCAGGTGAGTCGGCAACAGGCACAAGCCATCGATCCTGAGGATACCAGCGATCGCATTGCAATCTGTCCATCGGCTCTGGGGGAGGGCTATAAGCGAGATATTGAACTCCGTAACGGGATCGATTTAACTTTTCATCGCTACCAACTCAGAGATGATTTAATCGTTGATCGGGTGCCGCCGGGAGAAACCGGTTACCTGGAGTGGATGTTTACGCTGTCATCAGCTTTTCGGCTACCTGATGGGGTTCAGGTGAACCAGGGACAGCATCTATTAGCAGGTGCAATTTCACCCGGTGGGATCGTAGAAGGATATAGTCATTCGCCCGTCATAGAAGTTGATATTCATGTGACTCCTGAGCAATTAAAAACCCTCTGGGGCGATGAAATTGACTGTTTCCCATCTGAATTAAAGAGAATGTTAGCCCTGGATGAATCCCTGCCCTTTTCTTCGGTTCGCAATATTACACCAGGCATGCAAATTGCCCTGCAGCAAATGCTTGATTGTCCTTATCAGGGAGTCATGAAGCAGATGTTTTTGGAAAGTAAAGCGATCGAAGTACTCGTGCTCTGGTTTGACCAGGCTGGTTCTGACGATTCCCCTTCATACCGCCCTGTCAGTTCCACCGTGGTAGATGCAGACCGCATTTATCAGGCTAAAGAGATATTGTTACAGCATCTTGATAATCCTCCCTCACTATTGAGTCTGGCACGCCAGGTTGGTCTAAACGACTGCACCTTAAAACGGGGATTTAAGCAGGTCTTTGGTACGACGGTATTTGGTTTATTGCGCCAACATCGCCTGGAAAAAGCCCGATCGCTGCTCTTAGAAAATCAACATCCAATCACTGCGATCGCCCAGGCGGTCGGCTACACAAACCTTTCAGCATTCAGCTCTGCCTTTCGTAAACAATATGGCGTAAGTCCCAGAGTGATGCAAGGGTACAAATGAAAAATTCCGTTTCAACAAACAAAAGTTCCGTTTCAACAAAGTTGTGAGGACGGACTCATTCTACTATCGGATTCAGGGCAGTTGAGAATTATTCTTAACTACCGCGATTTGGTGTGAAGGAGTAGCTGATGAAGTGGAAACTAACCCCTGGGCTGTTGGGTTTAACAGTAATGGGTATAGCTCAAGCAGGTTGGGCAACAGAACCCCGGGAAATTGAGCCAGCCAAAATTTCAAGTATCCGCGATCTTGATCGTCCTGCAACCAGTGTAAAAGCCTGGTTGGCGCAGATGGAAGCGAATGCTGTACGGGTGATTGGAGTCAGGGTTGATCTGATTGATAACGAACTGGAAATTACGCTGACTACGGCGGATGACAGGCCTCTGGCCATAGACGCAACTAAGTTTCGAGCCGAGGGCGATCGTCTGATTGCAGATATTCCCAATGCCGTTTTAGCGCTGTCAGAAGCACAGGAATTTACGACAGAAAACCCGACCGAAGACATTGCAACGGTGCAAGTGGCGCAACAGGGTATCAATCAGGTTCAGATTATCGTTGCAGGCAGAGGAACAAAGCCCAGGACAGAAGTCACGTTGAAGACCGGAGAACTGGCCTATAGCCTGAATGCTGCGGATGATACCGCCGAGGATGAGATTATCGTCACAGGAGCAGGTCAACCAGGCTATCGGGTACCCAACGCTACCACCGGAAGTAGAACCGATACGCCAATTCGAGATTTGCCCTTTTCGATTCAAGTCATCCCCCAGGAACTGCTGCAAGATCGGCGGGTAGAGAGCGTCAATGAAGCCCTTCGCACGGTCGCCGGGGTAACACCGGATAATCCTTCCTATTCTGCATTCGAAGGGGTAACGATTCGTGGCTTTACCGGACGCAATATTATTCGGAACGGTTTACGAGACGATACCAACATCACAACCCGGATTGCAATCCCCAACATTGAACAAATCGAAGTGCTAAAAGGGCCAGCAGGTGCTCTGTTCAGTCAGGGTGGCCCGGGTGGTACGGTGAATATTGTCACAAAAAAACCTTTAGCGATTCCAAGGTATACGATCGACGCGACGATCGGCAATTTTGACACCTACGCCGGGGCGATCGACTTTACCGGGCCGTTGAATGATTCTAAAACTCTGCTGTATCGGTTGATTGCCGGAGCCTCCAGCACAGGCACGTTTATCGACTTCTTCGATCGCCGCAATTTTGTCGTTGCCCCCAGCCTCTCCTGGCAAATCAGCCCCAGAACAAAGTTGACCCTGGAAGGCGAATACACGCTATCTGAACAACCCAACGCCCGTGGTTTGCCCGCGAAAGGAACCGTTCTACGAAATATCAATGGCCGGTTACCCCGCAATCGGTTTATTGGCGAACCCGAGGATGAACTCGATAAAAACGATCGCTATGCCCTGCGAGTCGGCTATACCCTGGAACATCAACTCAGCACCAACTGGCAACTCCGTAATGCCTTTCGTGCCTCATTCCAGCGCACCCCTCAGAACTCTCTTTTCCCTGCGGCTTTATTAGATGATGAACGGACATTAGAGCGGGGGCTATTCAGTACAAAAGACCAGTCTCAAGACAATTTCATCCTCGATACCAATGTCGTCGGCACGTTCAAAACAGGCAGCATTGCTCATAAATTACTGTTTGGGATTGACCTGAATCGGGACATATACGCCTCCAGTAGCCGCCAGTTTGCCCTGGCTCCGATCGACCTGTTTAATCCGGTATACCGCCGACCTCGGGGGGAACTGCTAGGAGAATTTCCCAGAGAACCCCTTACCACTAACTCCCTGGGCATTTATTTACAGGATCAAATTGATCTGTTACCCAACCTGAAGCTTTTATTGGGAGGACGGTTTGATATTGTCAACCAGAAGATCGATTTTGCCGATGGCTCTGAGTCTTTTCAGCAGGATGAAGCCTTCAGTCCGCGGGTTGGTTTAGTTTATCAACCGGCTGATTTTCTCTCGTTATACGCCAGTTATAGTCGCTCTTTCCAGCAAAGTGTGGGTACGGCATTTGACAATGCTCTTTTCCAACCAGAGCGGGGCACTCAGTATGAAGCCGGGATCAAAGCAGACTGGCTCGATCGCCGCCTGTCTACGACCCTGGCGTTTTATCAAATTACCCGCTCTAATGTACTCACTGCTGACCTGATTAACCCCAATTTCTCCATCCAAACGGGTGAGCAACGGAGCCGTGGGATTGAGCTTGATATCGTGGGGGAAGTCTTACCAGGCTGGAAAATAGCAGCTGGGTACGCCTATACCGATGCCGAGATCACAGCGGATAATACCTTTGCCGTAGGGAATCAGATTAATAATGTACCGCGACATGCCGTGAGCCTATGGACCACCTATGAGCTTCAATCGGGTTCTTTGAAAGGACTCGGTGCCGGACTGGGGCTTTTCTATGGGGGAGAGCGCCAGGGTGATTTAGATAACTCTTTTCAGTTGCCCAGCTACATCCGTACCGATGCTTCGCTATTCTATCGTCGAGACAATTTCCGCATTGGCTTGAATATCGAAAACCTATTTGATATTCGCTATTTTGAAACGGGAGAAAGTCCTTTACGGGTTTATTACGGTGCACCTTTTACCGTGAGAGGAACAATTTCCTGGACATTCTAATGATGATTCGTAAATCCTGGTGGCAACGCATCCAACTCTTTTTAGTTGGCACTCTGATAGTAGTTTTGCTGCAGAGTTGTCACGATCTGGCCCAGCGATCGCAAACACAACTCTCAGAAGTGGTGCCATTAAACTGTCGAACCGTGCAGCATGAATTAGGGGAAAGTTGCGTTCCACTGAATCCTCAACGTGTCATCGTAATGGATCAGGAGAGCTTGGAGATTTTAGTGGCGTTGGGAGTTTATCCGATCGCCACAACTTCTTCCAATCGGGTTGCAAATAAAACAGCCATTCTGAAGCAGAGAATGAAACCAGTCATTGACTTAGGAAAGGAGGGCCGACCCAATCTTGAAAGCATTGTGAAACTTAAACCCGATTTAATCATCGGAACATATATTTCACCTCAGAACTATGAATTATTTTCACGAATAGCACCAACTGTTTCAATCGACCCTATTCATGATGAGTGGAAGAAAACGTTGCAGCAGTTTGGGAAGATTTTAAACAAAAGTCAAGAAGCTGAAAAATTATTAGATGCGTATCATCAAAGAATTAAGGACTTAAAATCCACTTTTGAGCAAAAGCCTGGTGACACCAAAGTTTCCATTATGCGGTTCTACACAACTCTCCAATTTACACAGTTTATGAACCATGTATCATTTCCCGGAAGCGTGATCGAAGAGCTACAATATGTCTCTATTCCTGCTGTTCAGCGGCAATTAGGAGGATCGGATGGTACCTTTGTGCAGGTTAGTTTAGAGCGGGTAGACTTGCTGGATGCAGATGCTATTTTTGTAGCCCTAGACCCGGGTGCTGACAAAAACTTTCAAATCTATGCAAATAGTCCTCTTTGGCAAACATTGAAAGCCGTAAAAAGTCAGCATGTTTACATTGTTGATTCGGGTTACTGGATCTTCGGAAATATTCTTTCAGCCAATGCGATTCTTGATGATGTTTTCAAGCATCTAGGTCAAGAGAGCCATTCCGTCCAAAGTAACTGAAGTCTTATTTAACATTGATAACCCTTTCACCTATCAAAACGATGTCCAACAAAACGACTCTATTTGTCTGCCAATCTTGCCGTGTAGAGCATTCTGAAGCGGCTGATTGTCCGGCTGAGGGCACGAAGTTATTGCAGCACATTTTGAACGCGCAGGAAGCAGGGGCAAAGGCCTGCGATCTGGAGATTCAAGCGACAGGATGTTTATGGACCTGCGACCATCCCTGTGCGATCGCACTATCATCTCCCGATAAGTCAACCTATGTGCTGGCAAAAATTTCTGTTGCGGAAGGGTTTGAAAAAACGGCTGAAGCCATCCTGAATTTCAGCCAACTCTATTCAGATAGTAAAGACGGCACCATTCCCTGGAAGCAGTTTCCCGAGGTCTTGCAAACAGAGATTGTGGCTCGGGTTCCCCCCATCAGTCCACTGGTACCCCAGGAAAGCTAAATAAACCATCCGTGCGTACCTTTATCATTATCTGGCTGGGACAACTTGGCTCCACCGTCGGCAGCTACATGACCGAATTTGCCCTCATCCTGTGGGCCTGGCAAACGACTGGCTCCGCCACCGCCTTAGCCCTGGTTGCCTTTTTCTCCCGTCTACTCCGGATTCCCCTGACGCTGATCGCAGGCTTGATTGTTGATCGCTACAACCGAAAGATCCTCATGATTATTTCGGATGCGATCGCAATGGCGTGTACAGGTGCGATTACAGTGCTCTACTTCACCGATCAACTGCAAATCTGGCATCTCTATCTCACGACAGCTGTCCATGGGGGAGCCAGTCAGATTCAGAGTCTAGCCTACCAGACCTCTCTGACATTGTTGGTTCCCAGCCAGGACTATCTGCGGGCCAATAGCATGAATTCATCGGTTCACTATGGCTCGACCATTCTGGCTCCAGCCCTGGCAGGGGTATTGGTTCCCTGGATTGGTTTATCTGGCATTTTGGTAATTGATTGGCTCACCTTTGGACTGGCGATCGCCACCTTGCTGTGTATTCATATTCCTCAACCTGAACAACAAAATCCAGTTGCACTGAATGCGCCGATTCGGAATTTACGGTTTAGTCTAGCTCAAGTCTGGAAACAGCCCAGTTTACGTTTACTGCTGGTGCTAACAACAGTATTCTGGTTTTTCCACGATTTAGGTGGAGCCATTTATGATCCAATGATTCTCGCCCGTACCAATGGCAGCGCGCAGGTTTTGGCAAGTACTGCCACCGCAGCCGGAATCGGTGGCGTGACGGGTGCAATTGCCTTAAGCGTGTGGGGCGGTTCCCAATCACGAATTCGGAGTTTGCTGATTAGCTTCATTGGGGCCGGGGTCAGTAAGACCATTTTTGGCTTTGGGCAAAATCCAGTTGTATGGATCCCTGCCCAATTTTGCTCTTCTTTAAATTTTCCACTCATGGATAGTTCTGAAACTGCCATCTGGATGGAAAAAATTGCCCCCGCTATGCAGGGACGCATTTTTGCCGCCAATGCGTTCGTTGTACAGGTGACCAGCGCAATCGCAGTTCTCATTGCCGGACCACTTGCCGAAGGCGTGTTTCAACCCCTCTTTTTACCGGAAGGACCTTTATCGAAAGTGTTTGGCACAGTAACCGGCGATCGTGCAGGAGCCGGGCTGTCTTTCCTATATGTTTTATGTTCTCTGACCATGGTTCTAGTAGGCATCCTTGGTTTCAAACTCCCCAAACTGAAAGCAATTGAGAGAATTCCCACCCTTGGGAAATAATGCCTTTTTACAGAACCCTGGTCAACCAGATAACGCGCTTCTCGTTTCAAATAATTAATAAGTAGGTAGCCATATTAATTATTGTTATATAGCGGTTCTAAAGCAGCTTCAAGCAGCTTGATAGTTGTCCAACTTACTATTTCTAGCCTCCTGAAAACCATAGAAGAGTTTCTATACAAACAAAAACTTCTTCTAATCTATGCAACAAGTGATCTTGCCCGGAGTAACGTACAGTTAAAAATATCCAAATAATTTAACTATTGGAATTTATCGCGGGTGGGAGATTAATTTGAGACTCAATCGGACCAGGCCTCAATTCATTGAGGTGCCCTACTACGATCTAGTTTTTCAGAGTTTGAATTCGCTCGTCAAAGATTCTCGACAGCCTGTTGTTGAGATTTCTTTGAATGCGCGATCGCAGATGTCAGCTTCCATGCTCCAGTCGTTTTTTACCTATAGCCAATCCTGTCTATGCCATGGGTTAATTCTAGTTAGTTTAATCTACCGTTCATTTACCTCAATGATGGCAGTCAGCAAGCTCTTGATTCTCGTATAACCCCTGTGCCGTAAGGGTGAAGCGATTCACTCCTACTCTCTTTAACTCTTTCAAGTTCATTCAGTTCATTCATTACAATACTCCTCACGAGAGGAGTCACAAGGAGGTATTCGTGGATTTTTTGTCCTTATTTTTAATGGACTTCGTTAAGCAGTTACAATCCCCAACGCTCAGCTTTTTGATTGGTGGTATGGTCATTGCCGCTCTCGGTAGCCAATTGATCATTCCGGAGGCGATTTGTCAGATCATCGTCTTCATGCTGCTGACCAAAATCGGTCTGACCGGTGGAATTGCGATTCGCAATTCCAACCTGACGGAGATGATTTTACCCGCACTGTTTTCTGTAGCAGTAGGGATTCTGGTTGTTTTCATCGCGCGCTATACCTTGGCCAAACTGCCAAAGGTCAAAACCGTTGACGCGATCGCAACTGGGGGATTGTTTGGTGCAGTGAGTGGCTCTACTATGGCGGCGGCTCTGACGCTCCTGGAAGAACAAAAAATCCCATACGAGGCATGGGCTGGCGCACTTTATCCCTTCATGGATATTCCAGCTCTTGTGACTGCAATTGTGGTGGCCAACATTTATCTCAATAAGAAGAAGCGGAAGGTAGAAGGCGAGTATCTCAGTAAGCAGGAGTATCTCAGTAAGCAGCCCGTTTTGGCAGGCGATTATCCCGATCAGCAAGATTACCCCAGCAGCAAGCAAGAGTATCTCAGTAAGCAGCAAGGGCCTGCGAATAATCGGGTCAAGATCTGGCCGATCGTGCAGGAAAGCCTCCAGGGGCCAGCCCTATCGGCAATGTTGCTCGGCGTTGCCCTTGGACTGTTTGCCCAGCCGGAAAGTGTCTATAAAAGCTTTTACGACCCCCTCTTCCGTGGCTTGCTTTCGATCTTGATGCTGGTCATGGGAATGGAAGCCTGGTCAAGAATCGGCGAACTCCGTAAGGTAGCCCAATGGTACGTTGTCTATAGTGTGTTGGCACCGTTTATCCATGGGCTGATCGCCTTCGGTCTGGGCATGATTGCCCACTACACCACAGGATTCAGCCTGGGTGGTGTAGTGGTCCTGGCCATCATCGCGTCCTCCAGTTCAGACATCTCAGGTCCGCCGACGTTGCGAGCCGGTATCCCGTCGGCCAATCCCTCTGCCTACATCGGGGCCTCCACAGCCATCGGTACACCCATTGCGATCGGCTTGTGTATCCCGTTCTTCCTTGGGCTTGCCCAGGCGATCGGCGGCGGCTAATTCCAGACGAAGCAAGGTCTGTCGGCGATCCCTTGACCCAGCAGACCAAGCAACCCAATATACAAGATCAGTATGCCTAGGAAAGGAGTTAACCAACATGGCCAAGCCAGCCAAAAAGCTTGTCATCGTTACGGAAAAAATTTTGCTGAAAAAGATCGCCAAGATCATCGAAGAATCGGGGGCAACCGGTTATACGGTCGTAGAGACTGGCGGTAAAGGCAGTCGCAACGTGCGCTCGTCGGGACAACCCAACGTTTCCGACACTACAGCGAATATAAAGTTTGAGGTGCTGACGCCCGATCGGGATATGGCCGAGAATATCGCGGATCAGGTGGCAATGAAGTTTTTCATCGATTTTGCCGGCATTATCTATATCTGTGATGCGGAAGTACTGTACGGGCACAGTTTCTGTGGGCCAGACGGCTGTTGAAGCGAGGCGACACAGACCCAAAAAGCTGGGGCCATGGTCCCGGCTTTTTGGTGGCCGTGACTCAAAACGGTAGTCGCTCTGGATGGCAACCGCATCCAAAACCTAGCCACTCTTAATCGGTTGCCTTTTCATACCCCGAGTTTTATGACTTCCTCAAACCTTTAACCTTCATTGCTTTAAACCTATGATTTTGTCCAACATTCTGTCTCCTTTCAGTGGGGGAATCACCACTCTCATGGCTCCGACACCATTCCTGGCAACCGTTATTGCTGAGGATTCACCCATAATTCTGTCTGGCGTATTGCTGACGCTGGTAGTAATTTATCTGGCCAGCAAACTGGGCGCAGAAGTTGCCAGGCGATTGGATTTTCCGCCCGTCCTGGGGGAACTGGTCGCCGGTGTAATTGTCGGCGTTTCGGCATTGCATCTGGTGATCTTTCCCGAAGGGGGACTGTCTGCCTCTGACTCGGTAATCATGACGGTGCTGCAAGGATTGAATCAATTGGCACCGGATGCGGTGACCCGGATCTTTGAGTCGCAAAGTGAAGTGATTTCGGTTCTGGCTGAAATCGGTGTGATTATTCTGCTATTTGAAATTGGCCTGGAATCCGATCTGCGGCAACTGAAGGAAGTGGGAATTCAAGCCACGGTTGTCGCCTGTGTCGGAGTCGCTGCACCTTTTGCAGCAGGCACAGCAGGGTTAATGATGATCTTTCATGTAGCCGCGATTCCAGCGATTTTTGCGGGGGCCGCGTTAACGGCAACGAGTATCGGCATTACCTCTAAAGTGTTGGCAGAGTTAGGTCAACTCAAATCCAAAGAAGGGCAAATCATTGTTGGCGCGGCGGTGATTGATGATGTTCTCGGGATTATTGTTCTGGCTGTAGTCGCCAGCTTAGCCAAAACCGGTGAGATCGATGTCGCCAATGTTATCTACTTGATTGTCAGCGCTACGGCATTCTTGATTGGATCAATTTTGTTGGGAGGGGTGTTTAACAAAAGTTTTGTGGCGATCGTAGATCAACTCAAAACCCGGGGAAATATCGTTATTCCAGCGTTTATCTTCGCTTTCTTTATGGCATTTTTAGGGAACGCCATTCATCTCGAAGCGATTTTGGGTGCCTTTGCAGCAGGTTTGGTGCTTGATGAAACCGATGCCCGCAACGAGTTAGATGAATTAATCAAACCGATCGCCGATTTACTGGTACCCATCTTCTTTGTGACGGTGGGAGCGCGGGCCGACCTTGGTGTCTTGAACCCAACAGTACCCGAGAATCGGGCGGGGCTCTTGATTGCAACATTTTTGATCGCAGTGGCGATTATCGGCAAGCTGATCACAGGTTGGGCAGTGTTTGGACTACCCGGCATTAATCGCTTCGCGATCGGGGTTGGGATGATCCCGCGTGGTGAGGTAGGCCTGGTGTTTGCTGGCATTGGTTCAGCTAGCGGTATTTTGGATAAGCCCCTGGAGGTGTCGATCATCATCATGGTCATTTTGACAACTTTTCTGGCTCCACCCTTTTTACGGGTTGCCTTTGGTTCATCCACGAGTTCCATCCCAGAATCGACTGCGGTTGTAGAAACAGCAATTGAGTAAATAAATTGAAGCTTCATTGCGCTCCCTCACCTAACATGGCAGGTAAGTAGCGGGGCATAATGAAACGGAAAATGATTCTGGGGTTTGGGGGCTATGCCCCCAAACCCCTTTCCGCAATTAATTAGAACTATCTGCTTGGATCAATCCCCGTAACACAAGTAGCCCGTGTCAAAATTTGCTGAGAACCGCTCTCACTTAGATTGCTAGCAGCTGCCAGTCTCACAAAAATTGCTCAGCTAAAAAGCTTTCTGCTTCCGCAACAGTGCCCCGATCGTCAGATTTGGTTGGGGTTGTCCCGCAAAAACAGTTCCCACCTTACCAACAGTGAAATGAACATCGGCAAGGTGATAGCCTTCATCCGGTAGAGGAATATACCCAACCGAATTGACCAGGCGTTTCGCATTCTCCAGATAAAACCGGGTAAAGGTGACTACTTCCGGTTTGTCCTGGGCTGATTTGTAATTCACGTAGATAAATAATGGGCGGGATAAAGGCTGATATTGGGCCTTTTCCACTGTCTCACGGGTGGGTAAAATAGCGCCATTGCCATTGTCGATCGCCAATGCTTTTAGCTGGTTCTGATTGGCCTCATAATAGGCATAGCCAAAGTAACCCAGGGCGTTAGGATCCTGTCGCACTCCCTGAACTAAGGTGTTGTCATCCTCACTGGCAACATAATCCGTGCGACTATCATCCTTACCGACCGTCACCTCCGTAAAGTAGTCAAAGGTGCCAGAGTCCCGGCCTGGGCCGAACAGCCGCAGGGGTTTATCCGGGTAGGACGGGCGGATTTGCTTCCAGTTGGTGATTTTGCCCTGAGCCGCAGGTTCCCACACCTTCTTAAGTTCTTCTACAGTGATGTCATTGGCCCAGGTATTTTGGGGATTAACCACAACCGTAAGGGCATCAAACGCAATCGGTAGTTCATAAAAACGAATTCCCGCCCGATCGCAAGCTTTCATTTCGTCCTCGGTAATCGGGCGGGAAGCATCGTTAATGTCTGTCTCGCCAGCACAAAATTTCTTGAAGCCGCCGCCTGTGCCAGAAATACCAGTTTTAACCTGAATATCCTGATCGTTGACCCGGTTGTACTCCTGGGCGATCGCGTCAGTGATGGGGAAAACAGTACTGGAGCCATCAATTCGCACGATTTGTGGAGCTTGTTGTTTCGATCGGGCAAGGGGAGGAATGAGAGCCACCAGTAAACCAATCATTACCAGTCCAGCAAAGCCAATAACGAAACGTTGTCTATTTGGTTTCATAGGAATTACCCCATTCACTGCGAGGGTATCATCCTTTAAATATTTCAACTAATATTGATGTGTCAAGCAAGAAAACTACACCGCAACAAAAATACATCAATTAAACTTGATGCATTAAGCCTCATCCCGGCAGGGACGAGCCGGCAAGATCGGGCTGAATCGGCGAAACTCCGCGAGGTACTGCTCCAGTACGACAAATTGAGGTAAGTTAAGGCTGTAGTAAATCCAACGTCCCTCTTGCCTGGCTTGAACCAGTTGGGCTTCCTTCAAAGCTTTTAAATGAAAAGACAGCTTAGACTGGCTGACTCCCAGAGTTTCACACAGATCACAGACACAAAGTTCTTGATCTCGCAATAAATCTAGTACCTGTACTCGTAAAGGCTCGGACAGTGCATGAAAGCCTGAAACAATCAAAGTTGATGGGAGCGCTGCGGTTTTTGCCATTCAAGATAACTTGATTAGTTTAAATTGAAATATTCACTATGTTAGACGTTAGACCAGGTCAATGCCACGTCAAAAGCTGAATTTCCTAAACCCTCTATCGTCAAGCTGAAATGGGCAAAACCTTCAAAGGCACTAAAGCCAACCATCATTATGACAGAGCACCTGCGACAATAAACCCTATTTCACAGAAAGGCACCATTCGTTTCTTGCTTACAAAGTCGTGACAGATGCAGGGGAATGATCTAGGATAGATTGCATCAACTAAGTTTGATGCAATAAAGTTGCCAAATGGCTAAAGCTACTTTTTTAGCTGGGGCCCTGGAGCAGTATTGCTCATAGTTTTGTTGCCTTAGGGGCTGCTAAACCCTGTGCAGACAAGGATTTGCAACCAACTCGATATGGAAAGCTGGTCAATCTTGTTATTTATTCGACTAATCAACGAAACTTGATAACATCAATTTATTTTTAACTGGAGGGACAATGGTAATACGGGTTGGGATTAACGGATTTGGGCGGATTGGGCGGCTAGACCTGAGAGCCGCCTGGGGTTGGACAGACTTAGAGTTTGTGCATATCAATGAAGTCAAAGGAGGATCTGAAGCAGCGGCTCACTTGCTGAAGTTTGATTCTGTGCATGGTCGCTGGGCACCGGAGGTAACGGCAGGGGAAGACCGCATCTACATTGACGGACAGCCCATTACCTTCTCTGACCATGCTAAACCCGGCGATGTCCCCTGGGAGGATTTGGGAGTGGACCTGGTCCTGGAATGCTCTGGGAAGTTTCGCACGACTGCATCTCTTGACCCTTATTTCAAACGGGGAGTTCGCAAGGTGATTGTGGCGGCTCCTGTCAAAGAAGGAGCCTTGAATGTGGTGATGGGAGTCAATGATCATCTGTATGACCCTGATCAACACGACTTACTGACCGCCGCTTCCTGTACGACAAACTGCCTGGCACCAGTGGTTAAAGTTATCCATGAAGGAATTGGCATTAAACATGGGGTCGTTACCACGATCCATGACAATACCAATACTCAGACGCTGGTAGATGCTCCCCACAAAGACCTGCGGCGGGCACGCGCTTCCGCTCTGTCCTTAATCCCGACCAGTACCGGGTCTGCAACGGCGATCGGCTTGATCTACCCCGAACTCAACGGCAAACTCAATGGACTGGCTGTTCGAGTGCCCTTACTGAATGCATCTCTCACCGACTGTGTGTTTGAAGTAGCTCGTCCAACGACCGTAGCGGAGGTGAACCATCTGCTTAAACAGGCCTCTGAGCAGGAACCGTTGAAGGGCATTTTGGGCTATGAGGAGCGTCCTCTGGTGTCGATCGATTACCTCAATGACCCCCGTTCTTCGATCATCGATGCCCTTTCAACTATGGTTGTAGATCAAACTCAAGTCAAAATTTACGCCTGGTACGACAACGAGTGGGGCTACTCCAACCGCATGGTAGAACTGGCACGCAAAGTCGCATTGAGTCTGAAGTAGGAGGGTATGGGAGATGACGACCACTTCAGCTTCTGGCGCCAACTTGAAAAACTATGCCCTCGTCACCCTTGCCTACTGGGGCTTTACCCTGACCGATGGGGCCCTGCGAATGTTAGTGTTGCTCTATTTCAATGAAATTGGCTACACTCCGATTCAGATTGCCTTTTTGTTTCTCTTCTACGAAGTCTTTGGTATTGTTACCAATTTTTTGGGGGGTTGGATTGGCTCTCAGTTAGGATTGAAAGTCACCCTGTACAGTGGCATTGGGCTTCAGGTGTTTGCTCTGATCATGCTGTCATTTCTTAACCGCGACTGGGCCCAATGGTTTGCGGTGCTATATGTCATGACTTCCCAGGCATTTTCAGGAATTGCCAAAGACCTGACCAAGATGAGCTCTAAAAGTGCCATTCGGCTGGTCGTACCCCAGGATGCCCAATCCTCCCTGTTCAAGTGGGTAGCAGTCTTGACGGGATCGAAAAACGCCTTGAAAGGGGTCGGTTTCTTTCTGGGAGCCGCATTATTAGGCACCTTCGGATTTGTCACTGCTTTATGGATCATGGCGATCGGGTTGCTCGTGATCATGGTCACTGGAGCGCTTTTGCCCGGCGGCATGGGCAAGATTAAGGCAAAGGTCAAGTTCACCCAGCTCTTCTCTAAAAGCCGTGAGATCAACGTTCTATCGGCGGCGCGATTTTTTCTATTTGGCTCCAGGGATGTATGGTTCGTTGTAGGACTACCCGTTTTCCTGCGGAGTGCCCTGGGCTGGTCGTTCTATCAAGCCGGAGGTTTTTTAGCCTGTTGGGTGATTGGCTACGGCCTGATTCAGTTTCTTGCGCCGACTCTGCTGAGACGCTTTGGCAACGGTGAAGCACCAAAATCGAAAACCATTCAGTTTTGGACTGGGATTCTAACCGCTGTTCCGCTAAGCATGGCTCTGGCACTCCAGTTCAACGCCCCTCCTGCCATGACGATCGTTGTGGGGTTAATGATTTTTGGCATTGTGTTTGCCTTCAATTCTGCGGTTCATTCTTACCTGGTACTGGCATTTACAGACGATGATAAAGTTGCCCTCAATGTGGGTTTCTACTACATGGCAAATTCTGGTGGACGATTGATTGGTACTGTCTTGTCTGGCTTGATTTACCAACTGTATGGGTTAGCCGGTTGCCTCTGGGGTTCCTGTCTGTTTGTTCTGGCAGCCTGGGTGATCTCCCTCAAACTATCTGATCCCCAACCCAGTAAGGCAATTGCCTGGAAAGCAGGCGACGGAGACTGATCTTTCTCACCTCATTTGCGTTGATCATTATGGCTTCTAGAGATTCGTCTATGAATTCGCGGGCAGTACGGGCAGGCGGTTCGCTCAGCTTCTTTGAACGGTACCTCACTCTGTGGGTGTTCCTTTGTATCGGCGCAGGCATCTTACTGGGGCGATTGTTCCCGGGAGTGGCGATCGCCCTCGATGCCATGAGCCTTTACCAGGTTTCCATCCCGATCGCCATCTGTCTATTTTTCATGATGTATCCCATCATGGTAAAGATTGATTTTTCCCAGGCAGCCCAGGCCGTCCGCACTCCAAAACCGGTGGTGCTGACTCTGGTAGTGAACTGGCTGATCAAGCCCTTTACGATGGTCGTTTTTGCTCAGTTCTTTCTCGGCTGGCTGTTTCGTCCGTTGATTGCGGGAACTGAGATGATCCGGGGGGTAGAAGTTCCTCTGGCCAATTCCTACATTGCTGGCGCAATTCTCCTGGGAATCGCTCCCTGTACAGCCATGGTGCTGATGTGGGGCTACCTCTGCTATGGCAACCAGGGACACACGTTGGTAATGGTCGCAGTCAATTCCCTGGCCATGCTATTTCTCTACGCCCCGCTGGGTCGCTGGCTGCTGGCCGCCAATGATCTGAGCGTTCCCTGGCAGACGATCGCCCTCTCGGTTTTGATCTATGTCGGGCTACCGCTAATAGCAGGAATGTTCTCTCGCTACTGGATTTTTAAGCACAAGGGACGGGAGTGGTTTGAACGGCGTTTTCTGAAATACCTCAGCCCGGTGGCGATCGCTGCACTGCTGATTACGCTGATCTTACTCTTTGCCTTCAAGGGAGAACTCATCGTCAACAACCCACTGCATATTCTGCTGATTGCAGTGCCACTGTTCCTCCAGACCAATTTTATTTTCCTCATCTCCTACGTTGCCGCCCAAAGGCTCGGGCTCTCCTACGAAGATGCCGCTCCCGCTGCCCTGATCGGGGCCAGTAACCACTTTGAGGTGGCGATCGCCACGGCGGTCGTACTGTTTGGGTTGAACTCTGGTGCGGCACTGGCAACGGTGGTTGGGGTGCTGATTGAAGTGCCCGTGATGTTGATGCTGGTCGAGTTTTGTAAACGGACTGCCCTGTGGTTCCCACGGGAACCCGAGAAGGCAACTCTTCAAGATCCACGCTGCGCCCGTCCTTATCATTAGTTTCTAGCAAGGGTGGTGGATTCAGGCGCAATAACACAATGAATGAGGTCGTTTCACTCTCCCTGGGAGCGACCTGGGAAAAGGTTGAGGAGTAGTAGATGGATAATCCAAGCAGCAACGGAATACTCCCAAGGGTACGTGATGAAATCCGAGAACGTATAATTTATCTGATTGAGTCGCTTCATCAGCCCCCTTGAGTGAGATCATCATAATGGAACAACCAGTCCCACAGCCAATCACAGCAAACCTGTGGTGGGTGCTTCCTGGCAAACTAGCAGGAGTCCGAAAGCCTACCGCAGATGAAATCCTCGAGCTTCAAACGGCAGGTGTGGGCGCGATCGTTTCTGTCATGGACGATCACACCAATCTGGATCTGTATGAGCAGGTAGGAATACCCCATCGCTGGCTCCCTACCCAGGGTGGAACTCCCCCCGGGCTGGAGCAAATCCAGGAATTACAGGATTTTGTCGATGAACAGAATGGCCTTGGACATGGAGTTGCCGTTCACTGCAGCAATGGCAGACGACGGACCGGAACGATGTTAGCCGCTTATTTGATTCAATCCGGACTTGATTTTGACCAGGCAATGCAAAAACTCCTGGCAGCTAAGCCAGATGTTGACTTGCGAGACGCACAAGTTAAATTTTTGCAATTACTTGCGACCAAATCCGTCCCGGATGAAGTAACTCCATCCATGTAAGACTCAGGGATTTTGCAGCAAAACCTGGAACAGGAAAAGGCTATGAGTGCATCAGGATAGAAAAATGATGCCTACAATCAACAGAACGCCAAACACGAGTTTGGAAAACAACTCGTGCTGAATGCGTTGATTTACCACCCCACCTAACCAGGTGGCTAAACCTACGGCAGGAAGCGATAGAAAAAATAAACTCCAGACCTTTACCGTCCATAATCCGAAGGCTGCATGACCCGCCAGGATGAGAGCATTTGTAAAGAAAAAGTAGCCCTGAAGGGTGAGACGGAACTGCTCTGGATGCCAGCGTCGGAGAGTGCCATAAATCACAACTGGAGGCCCATTGGTGTTGTAAGCCCCCCCCAGAATCCCGGCAATGAATCCGAAGAAACCAGCGGTGCGATCGCTGTGCACCCTGGGTAATCGTAATCCAATCAGGCCGTACAGCCCATATAGAAGCAGCAGGATTCCTAGAAATAGTTTGGCAATTTGCTCAGGCACAACGGTCAATAACACTAACCCAAGGGGAATGCCCAGCAGAGTTGACAGAATCAAGGGGCGGGCCGCTCTGATATTCAGCTGTTTCCATTCTGTTACCACAATACTGGAAGAGATAATCATGCTGATCAGCGCGACCAGAGGCGTTGCCGTTTTTAATCCAACCCAGTGGGTAACCAGGCCCATAGCGATCAGGGCATCCCCAAACCCGATCGCCGATCGCACGAAGGCAGAAACGGCCAGAATGGTAATGACGGCCAGGAGACTGATATCCAGGGGATTAAGCACAAACCAGTTTGGGAGTGACCTGCTGAAATGTCGCATTCAGACTGGCCGCAATTTGATGAAACACAGTTCCAGGTACCGTGTCGGGAGCCATGAGAGTCAGAGGTTGGCCCTGGTCACCCCCCGTACAAATCCGCGGATCAATGGGAATTTGGCCCAGGAGGGGAGAGCCCAACTCGGTCGCCAACTGCTGCCCACCGCCACTACCGAAGATGGGAGTGGGTTCACCGCAATGACCGCAAAGCAAATAACTCATATTTTCCACGATGCCCAAAACGGGTATCCCCACCCGGCGGAACATGTGAATACTGCGACGCACATCGGCAATCGCTACCTGCTGCGGTGTGGTGACCAGCAGAACTCCACAGATGGGGCTTTCCTGGATGATCGTAATTTGGGCATCCCCCGTGCCAGGGGGTAAATCAATCAGTAAGTAGTCCAGATCTCCCCAGGCTACCTCCTGAATAAACTGGGTTACGATCTTGTGCAGCACCGGCCCCCGCCAGGCCAGAGGATGATCGGGTTCGGCCAGGAGTCCCACCGACATGACTTTCATTCCATGGGCTTCCAGGGGCAGAAATCGTTGCTGCCCGTCAGCTGTCTGGATCACCTTCACATCGGCCTGTCCAAGACCCAGCATTTGTGGCAGATTCGGGCCATAGACATCGGCATCCAGTAATCCGACCCTGGCTCCCTGGGCTTGCAGAGCGGCGGCCAGATTCACGGCGGTAGTCGATTTGCCCACCCCTCCCTTGCCACTGGAGATGGCCAGAGTGGTCTTGACCCCTGGAATCGTGCAGAGTTGAACGTAGGGCTTTTTGCACCAGGGTAGGGGGCCGATCGCCGCTGTAACCTGATCCACCAGGTCTTGCTGGTGCTGACCAATGTACAGGCGCAGGTAAACATAATCGTCTACAATTCGCAGGTTGCGAACCATCCCCAGGCTGACAATGTCATTATTGAGCCGGGGTTCTCGAATCTGCTTCAGCCGTTGGACGACCTCCTGCTGCCGGGCCAGGGTGGTAGGGTCTGGAGGAGACGGTTCAGCCTGGGGCTCGGGGGCTGACTGAAAGGGAGAGGGGTGGCTAGGCATTGAGGGTTCCTTGCATCGAATCCTGAATTTTTTGAATCGCCCGCTCGGTGTAGATACAAACATCCCGATCGGGGTCGTCTAGAGCCTGCTGCAGGGCCTGCAGGGCGGCTGGATTTTTCAGTAATCCCAGGGCGATCGCCGCATCCCGACGGACATCCGAATATTCATCGGTCAGTGCCTGAATCAGACAGGAAAGGGCCCGGTTATCCGGCGTTTTTTGCAAAGCCTGCAGGGCAAACTTGCGAACCTGCCAGTGGTCATCGGTGACGGCCTGAATCAGGGGTTCTACCGCTGCCGTATTGGCCTGCAGGGCCAGAGATTTGGCGGCATTGCGCCGTACCTGCCAATCTGGATCAGCAGTCAGGGCCCGAATTAGCCGAGGGACCACAGTATCATCGGCCAGGTGGCCCAGGGTCAGGGTGGCCTCCCGTCGCACCGTAGGTTCTGGGTCATCCATCAGGTCGATCGCTGGCTGACACCGCTCAACCTGATTCAGATACCGGAGGGTGGTCACCGCCGCTTCCCGCAAGTCTGCATGGTCAGATTCAAAGAAGGGCAGAACGTAGGGCAAACACTGCACATCATGGATTTTACGCAGCAGGTACAGAACGCTCAGTTGCATCGGGATCGAGTCTCGTTGCAAGGCATCCAGCAGCAGCAGCAGGTGATCCCCCGAAACCAGTTCTCCCAGAGCCGACTTGGCTTCCTCACGCACCTCCGGGTTGGGGGACGACAGACATTCAATCAGCCCGGGCACAGCAACGGGATTAGCAAATTCCCACAGGGTAGTAACCGCTAACTTCTGTACACCCGCACTGGGATCCTGAAGAGCCGTCATCAGCGGTTGGATCGCCCCTTCGTCTCCCAGGTGTTGCAGGGTTTTGACCGCCAGCAGGCGATCGCCTTCCTCCGGGGACTGCAACAGGTCAATCCACTGCTGCAACTCCGGATCGATATCAAAAGCCATGGACACTCCTTAGCGCAGTAGAAAGGGAATTTGCACAGTGATCGCGTTCGTCGGACATTCCTTCTCACAGGGCAGACAGAACCAGCATTCGTCATATTTCATGTAAGCCTTGCCGGTTTCAGGGTTTTTGGCCAGGACATCCAGGGGGCAGACCTCAATGCAGGCCGTACATTTTTCCAGACATTTGGATTCGTCCACAATGACGGGAACATCAACCCGTTGAATCGCTAAAGCCATAATGGGTAATTCTCGCAGCTAGGGTGGGCAGGGCAGAAGTTAACGAACCGCCACATCGTACACTTCTCGATTCAAATCGACATCGACAATGTACGGGTCGATCGGCCGCTTGAAGAGGAGCATATTGCCATCTCCATCCTTTTTCAAGTTGGAATGACAGAACCACTCATCATTGTTTTTGTCCGGGTAGTCCAGGCGGTAGTGGTAGAGCCCCCATCGACTTTCCCGCCGGAAGAGAGAGGCCCGGGCTGCCATTTCGGCACAGTCCCGAATGAAGTGAACTTCCATACAGCGCATCAATTCGTGGGGGTCGCGGGCTCCCATCAAATCAAGGGTTTCCTGATAGCGTTCAAACAGGCTCAACCCGATCGCCATGCGGTGTTCTGACTTGGGTGGTTGCAGGTAATCGTTCACCAGCCGACGGAGTTTGTATTCGACCTGAGTATGGGGAATCCCGTTGGAGCGATCGAGGGGCGCATAGACCCGGGCCTGCTCGGCGGCAAGGAAGGCGGGATCGGGATCAACATGGTCTAGATTCAGGCCGTACTCAACCGCCTGTTCTCCGGCAATCCGACCATAGACAAACGCCCCAATCATGTAGTTGTGGGGAACGCTGGCCATATCCCCCGCCGCGTAGAGGCCGGGTACAGTGGTTTCGGCCCGTTCATTGACCCAGACTCCCGAAGCACTATGGCCACTGCACAGGCCAATCTCGGAAATATTCATCTCCACGCCATGGGTGCGGTAGTTCTCTCCCCGTCCCTCGTGGAACCGGCCTCGACTGGGCCGTTCATTGGCCCAGAGCACCCGTTCAATTTCAGAAATCGTATCTTCGTCCAGGTGGCTCATTTTTAAGTGAACGGGGCCTTTGCCAGAATTCAATTCCTTCCAGACCTCCAGCATCATCTGGCCACTCCAGTAGTCGCAACTGATGAAGCGATGGCCTTCGGCGTTCGCGGTGTACGCGCCAAACGGGCCAGCCACGTAGGCGCAGGCCGGGCCATTGTAGTCCTTGATCAGGGGATTGATCTGGAAACACTCAATATTGCTCAGTTCTGCCCCGGCATGGTAAGCCATGGAATAGCCATCCCCGGCATTGGTGGGATTTTCGTAGGTACCGTAGAGGTAGCCAGAGGCCGGTAACCCGAGACGACCGGAGGCTCCGGTGCAAAGAATCACCGCTTTAGCCTGAATCACCACAAAATCGCCGTTACGGACATCAAAGCCCACAGCCCCGATCGCCCGCCCGTCCTGGGTGAGCACCCGAGTAGCCATGACCCGGTTGGTGACCCGCACTTTATGGCGTTTTACCTGGCGGGTCAGAATGGTTTTGAGATCCTTGCCCTCGGGCATGGGTAACACATACTTGCCGACCCGATGCACCTGTTTCAGGTCGTAGTTGCCCTGGGTATCTTTTTGAAACTTGACACCCCAACTTTCCAGTTCTTGAATCACCGAAAAGCCGAGGCGGCCTGTTTCGTAAATTGCCTTCTGATTCACGATGCCATCGTTGGCGATCGTCACTTCCCGCACATACTGTTCAGGAGTCGAGTTGCCAGGAATAACGGCGGTATTCACACCATCCATGCCCATGGCGATCGCCCCACTGCGGCGAATGTTGGCTTTCTCCAGAATCAACACATCACCCTCAGGATTCGCCTGCTTGGCTTTAATGCCAGCCATGGTACCCGCTGTTCCACCACCAATAACCAGCACATCTGTTTGCATCCACTGAGTATTCACTCGCAACTCCTGTTCTTCTGTTGGTTGATGACTGAAAACTTTTCCAGCAACGATCTGGCCGAGAAATGCCAGGGAACCCTTGACTCATCTCCTATCTCGGCGACTCCGGTATCAGCATCCGAAGGGGTATCGTTTTGCATTATGTCTCCATTTTGCAGCAGGGCTGACTGTTTTTTAATCGCGGTCTTTTATAGACTGATAAAACAAATCGATGAAAAATGTTTCAGAGATTCTGGACATTTTGCAGCCTTGACGCTCGACCTGAAATTTATTTCTGTTCTGGCTCCTATCGCTGCTTCAAAACGGCTACTGACGAACAGTTTATTTCATCAAATTTTGTTTATCTGATTGCATAAAACACGAATTAACCGCCATGGAAGTCTACCAGGTCAGAGTGTTTCTAGAAGTTGCTCGGCATTTAAGTTTTACGGAGGCAGCCGATGCCCTGAATCTAACTCAACCTGCCGTCAGTGCCAAAATTAAATCCTTAGAATCTGAGTTGGGTGCCCCCCTCTTCTATCGCCTGGGACGTAAAATTCAACTGACAGAAGTAGGCCAATTTTTGCTGGAAGAGGGTGTCAAATTAATCCAAATTGAAAATCAGTTACTGGAAAAAATTCAGGAAATCAAGAAAGGAAAATCGGGCAATTTAAGAATTGGTGCAACCGGGGCGATCGCCAGCGGTTGGCTGCCAGAGGTGATCTTTACTTACCGAAAAGCCTATACAGGAATTCAAACGCAATGCCGGGTATTTGATAAGCCAGAAGACCTCTATCGGGCGATCAGCAGTAATCAAGTTGACCTGGGGCTCTGTGATATTGGCTTTAGCGAATTTTCAGAACTGACCACAACGGTGGTTGATCAAATTCAATATGTCGCTCTGGTTTCGGCCACCCATCCCCTGGCCAGTCAGCCCTGGCTAAGTTTGCAGGCATTGCAACGGGAACCCTGGGTGGTGCTACCGGTCGAATCTCCCAGTCGTCTGGTGCTGGAGGCTCGCCTGAGTGAACTGGGTCTGTCCCTGGCCGAGTTTCCCCAACTGGAAACCGTCGATACCCCCAGTTTGCTGCGGACTTACCTGCTCCAGGGCCATTACCTGGGGTTTGCCTCTAATTTAGAGTTTCGGGCAGAATGTGAGGCTGGCCTGCTGGTGTCCATCCCCCTGCAGGAATTTGCGCTAACAGGCAATGTATTTTTAATCACCCCTAAAGGCGTGAGTCAGACCGATGCAGCCTATGCCAGCACCAGCCGACGCGCCCCGACGCTCAGTCCGGTGCAGAAATTGATTCAGTTGCTCCAGGACATGAAAGGGCTGATCCGAGAAGAACTCCCAGCAGCTCCCCCACCGGGTACCCGGTTGCGCTCCCCAGAGTTTACCCTGCGGCCCACCAGCCCTCATCGGCCTGATACCCTGACCCTGTCAATTGGTATTCAGAATGGCACCATTCCCAGCATTACCGCCGGGTTAATAATGCAGCGGTTGGGGCTGCTGGAACATTTTCTGCCGCGGGATGGGCGCTACAGCAGTACCCAGTACCAGATTCACTGGCAGGATTATCTGACCGGAGCCCCCATTGTGGAGGGATTGGAGCAGGGTCAGCTCAGTATCGGCATTTTGGGGGATTATCCCCTACTCCTGAGTGGCTTGCGCTGTACCCAGGGGAACCCCAATCCCACCCGCCTGGTGAGTTTTATCTCAATCAATCCCGATGGTTCCTGCAATGCGGTGATTGTACCCCATCACTCGCCTGTGCAAAGCCTGGAAGACCTGAAGGGTCGGGTACTGGCCGTACCCTTTAAGTCGTCAGCCCACGGCATGGTAATGCGATCGCTGAATACCGCCAATCTGTTGGATCAGGTGACGCTAACCTCCCTGGAACAGATGAATCCTCACAATCTTTTTCACCTGCCGGAACAGCCCGTCGATGGCTATGCCCATTTTGCACCCTTTCATGATGTCGCCTGTCGGCGTGGGGCCTTCCGCTACCTGAGCGATCGGCCATCGGAGCCTCTACCTGCTTTCTACGGAGTGGCAGTCAGCAGCGAACTGGCAGATCACCATCCCGAGGTCGTGATGGCTTACCTGAAGGCCCTGGTCGCGGCCCAAACCTGGTACGACTCCACCCCCTCGGCGCCCTTTCTGGTCAGCCAGTGGACCAGCCTGGAAACCGAAATTATTACGCAAATCCTCAGTAGTTCCCATCAGCGCAGCTCTACCGGACGATTTTTTTCAGACATGACCATTCGCCCCGATTGGTTACAGATCCATATCGAGAAACTGAGTCAGATTCCGGGCAACGGGGGCTTACAACAAATTGACTTGAGTCAGTGGATTCAGGATGAATTTTTACTGGGCCTGCGTAATTAGTGCCAACGACTATTCCAGGTCCATCTGCTTGAGGGTTTCTTCGCGGATCAGCTCAAACACCTGACGATTTAATTGCAAAAACTCCGTTGAGAGCATGCTATCGACATGGCGGGGGCGTTCTAGAGTGACGGATACCGTTTCTTTGATGCGGCCCGGACTGACTCCCATAACAAAGATGCGATCGCTCAAAAACACAGCTTCTTCAATGTCATGGGTGACGAAAATCACGGTAGATTTTAGTTCACTCCAGATACTGAGCAGGAGTTCCTGCATCATGTGTCGGGTCTGGGCATCCAGGGCTGCGAAGGGTTCATCCATCAACAGAACCGAGGGTGAATTGACTAAAGCCCGAATAATGCTGGCCCGTTGCTGCATGCCCCCTGAGAGTTGATAGGGATAGGAATGACGGTGCTTATAGAGCCCCACCCGATTCAGGTAGTAATTAACCAGTTCCTCCCGTTCAGCCCGGGGAACCCCGCGAATCTTTAAACCAAACTCGACATTCTGATAGGTGGTTTTCCAGGGCAGCAGAGAATATTGCTGAAACACAAATCCCCGATCGGCTCCGGGGCCTTGAACAGGCTGCCCATCTACCAGAATATAACCCGTAGAGGGTTTGAGGAAACCTGCCACGGCATTCAAAATAGTGGATTTGCCACAGCCCGATGGCCCCAGCAGACAGAGAAATTCGCCAGGATGAATTGTAAAATTAATCCCATCCAGAACTGGAATGGATTGGCCCCGCCGCCGAAAGCAAACCCCTAAATCTTCAACCTGCACTAATCCCCTGGCTGAGGTGTGCAGGTGTTTCTCCGCTAATTTGATCACAATTCAAAGTCTCCCAATATCAATCCATTAGCCACTCTGTTTTTTGGTCACCCGCCAGGGCATCAGTAAACAGGTGAGGCGATCGACGGCGTAGGAACTGGCCGCCCCCATTAACCCGATCAACAACATCCCCATCACGATCGGTGGGTAATTGGAGGTAACGTAGGATTCCCAGGTGAGATAGCCAATCCCAAAACGTCCGGCTAAAATCTCTGCCGTGACCAGGCAAAACCAGGAGTTGCCCATGCCAATCACCAGACCACTGGAAATACTGGGTAAAGCCCCCGGCACAACAATATCTTTGAAAATGTGCCATTGTTTAGCTCCCAGGCATTGGCCAACCCGCAGCAAGATCAGGTCAGTCCCCTCCACACCTTTAATCGTGCTGATCAAAATTGGAAAGAACGCTCCAATGAACGTAATGTAAACCATCCCCGATTCTGCGTTGGGAAACATCAGAATGGCCAGAGGAATCCAGGCAACCGCCGGAATGGGTCGGAGAATTTCCAGGGGAATGAAAACCAGGTCTTCTATTTTCTGAAACCAGCCAATCAAAATCCCCAGGCTGACTCCCAGGATGACCGCTGTGACATAGCCAAACAAAACCCGAGTCAAACTGGCTTGCAGATGCATCATCGGGTTGGTGGAAAAGAACTGAATGGTTGCACTCAGAACTTCTAGCGGGGAAGGCAGGAAGGAAAAGTTGATAAAGAAATTGAATTTGATCAGACAGAGCAGTTGCCAGCAACCAAAAAACAAAAACAGAGACAGAAACCGCCGAATATTTCTGAATTGACGGGTCGAGGATGGGGTGGGCGATCGCCCCTGCTCCAGTTGGGGAGAACTGAAGAGTTGAGCGATCGCCCGACTACCCGCCTCGAAGAGTCCAGACTTGAAGGTCGAACGCTTTGAGGATGAACTAGACATCAATAGCCTCCAGAGGGGATGAGAGTGTGCAGTACACTCCTTAACAGTTCAGGCAAGGAAAGGCATATCTACCGGGCTGCAACGGCTAACGGCCTGGACTCCTTCGCATAGAGGTCTTGCAATCCCTTGAAGGTTGCGACCTGGGAGCCTGTTTTATCAGCATAGAGCTGAGCCTCTTTCTCGGTTAAGAAGGCCACCACCTGATTCCCCTTGCGAGCAAAGAAAGAATTCTCAGCAAACAGCTTCCAACCATTGGTGTAATCATGAACAAAGATAGCACTGGTTGCTGTTTTTCCATCCGCCTTGAGTTTTTGCAGCATGGCCATCATGTTGTTGATAGAGGCAAAGCTCATCACTTTCTCATCCCCTTTCACCCAGATTTGAGCGGCCACTTTGGGATCCTTAATCGCTTCTTTGGTCAGGGCATCCTCACCGGAAATCGTAAAGCTCTCCGCTGCAGCTACCACCTCGTCGTACTTCAGACCCATCTCCTGCATCGCCTGCTTGAGATAGCTTTCATCCGCCCACTTGGTCACGTCGTCAGGGTTCACAGTAGCATCCAGCTTACCCAGTTGCTTCAGGGTCGCCACACTGTTTTTCAGAGAGTCGTAGTTGACCTGGCGCACCGTTGGATTGAGCCGTTGCAGGCCAGAAGGCCCCAGAAACATATAAACAACCTCTCGCTCAATCCCGGACCAGGTTTCGATTTTGGCCGCCATGGCTTCAGGTTGTTCCCGAAACTTTTGATTGGCTTCCAGGAGTGCCTTCATGTAAGCCACCACAATTTCAGGGTACTGTTGGGCAAAATCAGAACGGACTAACACCCCATGCATGGTGGGAGTTTTGGTCTCAGCACCATCAAAAATTTTGCGGGCAAAGCCACGGAAGGGAAAGAGTTCTCCAAAGGGAACAAAGTTAGCGTGGGCATCGATCTGGTTGGTACGCAGGCTGGTGCCACCGACCTCGGGAGCCTGGCTGATCAACTTCATATCTTTCTCTGGATCCAGGCCCGTTTCCTTAATGGCCTTGAGAAGCATCCCGTGGGCGGCTGACCCAAAGGGCACCGATACCTGTTTGCCTTTCAAATCTGCCAGAGTTTTAACCGAACTATCCTTGGGTACTAAAACCGCATTTCCGGCTCCGGTGGGGCTATAGCCTAAGGTTGCAATGTAAACCGTCTTGACACCATTACCCTTCTGCTGAAAGGTAGTCATGTTAATGGTGGCAGGAAAATCCCCCATCATACCAATATCAATCTGGTTAGCCAGCATCTTATTAGTAATGGGAGGGCCAGATGTCGCACTGGACCATTCAATCTGGTACTCCACATTCTCGTACTTGCCCGTTTTGGGTAAGTGCTTCTCTAACAGCTTTTCCTCACGAATGACAGAACCACCGGTTGCCGTATTAATCACCTGATCTTGCGTACCAATAGAAATTCGGACAATTTTTTTGTTGGAACCACCCGAACTGGCCGAACTACCCCCAGAGCAAGCGCTCACAAAGGCCAGGGATATAGCTAGCAGGGAAGCCATAATTTTTTTACGAGGAAATTGCTGGATGCTCATGCAAAGTTCGCTCTCTGAATCTGTTTGTGAGGCTCATTATTTCAGCTAGGCAAGAGACTAACTTGTAAAGTCATATACAATTTCTCCATTACTAAAACTATTAGCCATAAAACAATCTTCTACATTCATAAACATATTCTATGAATAGAGCAGGCAATTCATTTTTACAGGTTTTTTTGAGAGCAACCTCGGAAATATTTGCCCTCTTTTGAACAGCAAAACCTGATTTATTTGGAATTAATTCTATTTATCAATTCAGAAAATATATGGTTTGTAGTTAAACCGGAAATCCTGTTTGATGCATGATGACCAGTTCAGGAGATGGGAATCTCATGAAACGCAGCTTGAATATAAAAGAGATGGAAGTACAAGCAATCAGAGAAAAATGGCTAGATCAGGCTGCATCAACAATTCGGTTGCATAGTCCAGGCTTATTACTGGTATCACTCCTGGCAGTTCTGTCAATATTCATTCAGAAATTACCTGGACTAACCTTTTTTACTCCACTCATCATTGCTATCGTACTGGGAGTTTTAATTCGTAACACGATTGGAATGGCTCAAAAGTTTCAGCCTGGAATTAAATTTTCTCTGAAGCGAGTTTTAAGACTGGCGATCGTTCTTTTGGGGTTGCAGATTAGCCTGTCTCAGATGATTGCAGTTGGCACCCTGGGGTTAAGCATTATCTTAATCACTGTGATCAGTACCCTGGCATTTACCCTCTGGCTGGGGCAGCGGTTAGGAATTCCACCTAAATTAGTTCAATTAATTGCAGCTGGGACTTCAATTTGTGGGGCTTCTGCCGTCATCGCCAGCAATACTGTCGTTGAAGATTCCGAGGAAAATGTAGCCTATGCTGTGGCAATGGTGACAGCCTTTGGTACCGCTGCCATGCTGTTTTATCCACCACTCTCTGGTTTTTTGCACTTGTCCCCCCAGACCTATGGAATCTGGTGTGGGGCCTCTATCCATGAAGTAGCCCAGGTAGTAGCAACAGCCTTTCAAAGAGATAGCGTCAGTGGAGAACTGGCAACTGTCACGAAGCTTTCCCGAGTCATGCTCCTGGCTCCTACCGTCCTGGGGCTCAGTGTCTTATCCCTGGGTGGTTCGAGATCATCCCAGCGATTATCCTGGAATCAGTTACCCATTCCCTGGTTCGCATTCTATTTCATCCTGTTAATTGGCATCAACAGCTTGAATGTACTGCCAACGGGCCTGAAAGAGATCACTCTGCAGGTCAGCCAGTTTCTCCTGACAATGGCGATGGCAGCCATGGGCCTGGAAACCCACCTGAAAAAATTGAGTCGAGCTGGTCTTAAACCACTTTATCTGGCGGCGGCCGTCTGGCTGTTTATTGCTACTCTGAGTTTGCTGCTAATTAAACTGTTCTTACCCTATTAAGACGACGGCTGGGTAAGATTGCCACATATTCTTCCCACCGCAATCCCACCTTCCGTTCCGGCAGCGAGTGGAGGGAGCCAGCAACCCTCTTGAGAAGGGCGACATCCCGATCGAGAACGGAAGGCGGTCAGGGCCTGCGCGACAGAATAAACCTGATAATTGGATTCCCAGCCCGATTTATTTGAATATATTACTATATAGTAGTATAGTAGGCAAAGAACAAAAAAATCCTCCTTCACTTCCATCAATTGCAGGAAGCGGCCCGTCTATGCTATTTCGTCAATTGTTTGACCCTGAAACCAGCACTTATGCTTACTCGATCGATGATGTTCATGGCATCCCTGAACCTGCCTACCTCGAAAAGGATTATGGAAGCGGTACCTGCCAATGAACGCTGTGGGAATGTCCTGATGGCTTAAACCATGAGGGATTTGGAGACGATTATTTGAATTGAAATTAGGAGAATTTTAGATGTCGGCTACTCGTTTGAATCAACAATCCAAAATCGATGCTCAAACTCTGAAACAATGGCTGGACAAACAATCCGTCAGCCTGATTGATGTCCGGGAACCAGGAGAGTTTGCTGGAGAACATATTCCTGGAGCCACTCTTGTTCCTTTATCTCAGTTCGAGCCTCGCAAAATTCCTCAATCGGATGACCTGCAACTGGTGTTATATTGCCGCTCAGGTCAGCGATCGCAAATCGCCGCACAAAAACTGCGAGAAGCCGGATTTGAGTCTGTGTATCAGCTTTCCTGGGGTATAGCCGCCTGGAAAGATGCAGGATATCCCACGATTAACCATCCAAATGCTCCGATTAGTCTGCTGCGTCAGGTGCAAATCCTGGCAGGTTCTTTAGTGGTAACGGGGACACTACTGGGAGCCATGGTTTCACCCTGGTTTCTAGTGTTGAGTGGCTTTGTCGGAGTCGGGCTGATTTTTTCAGGTGTTACAGATACCTGTATGTTAGGGATGCTGTTAGCGAAGTTGCCCTACAACCAACGGAGTTAAACCGGATGGCATGGATCATTGGACTCTTGCTGGCAGGTGGCATTGGCATTAGCCTGGGGCTTTTGGGGGACGGTGGCTCCGTGCTGGCGTGTCTGTGCTGGTCTATGTGATGGGGGTAGCTCCTAAATCAGCGATCGCCATGACCTTAATGCTTGTGGGAACGATCAGCATTTTGGGATTAATCCCCCACTGGTGTGCCGGAAACATCAACGGGAAGATAGCCATGCTCTTTAGGTCTGCAACGATGCGGGTACTTTTACCGGAGCAGGATAGCCACCCTACCCATCGTCAGTGAACCGTTGCAAATGCTCCTGTTTGCTGCAAAACTGCCACAGTCTTCAAACCACTCGTTCAATACAAACCGCAGGGCAGATAACGGAAACTACCGTTGTGAATAACCCTATCGACAGACATTGTAACTACCAAACGAATTACCCAACAAAATATAGGGTGGCTGGCAATCGCTTGATACAGGGTTGTAGCAACGAACAAAAGCACCTGAATCAAGACAGACGCTTCAAGGTCAGCCCGCTCCGAGTGGAGCCCGATCCAGAAAATCAGTTACAGGCTAAACTGCATGAAAGTTCAGGCGGATTCAGTGCAGGCATGGCAAAACTACTACAAAAATTAAAAATTCCGGTTGTTATCTTGCTGCTGATGAGTTTTTTGCTGACAACCAGAGCCAATTCTACTCAATCTATTCCAATCTCCCCTGATGCAGCGATGAATGCTGCATTACCCCAGCCCAAATCCCAACCTCTAAAAGCATCTCAATTTGCTCAGATGCAAAATATTAGAAATATTCGGGATGTTACTCCCCAAGATCGCTACTACGAGGCAGTAAAGAGTTTGGTGGAACGTCATGGAGTCGGCCTCGTCCTGTATGAGTGCCCTTTCATTGATGTGAAACCTGCAAACTGTAAACCAGTTCCCCTGTTTCGAGGTAAGGATCCGTTACTGAGACGGGATTTTGTTATGGCTCTGAATGACGGTCTGAATCGGCTTATGGAAGTTATTGCTTCTCCCTTTGGCAATCCGATTCCCTCAAAACAAGATCTAGAGTTTGTTGCATCTCAGTGGCAAAATACCAGCCGATCGCTAGAACAGGAATTAACTCAAATCGAACGTCGTCTGACTCAGCTGGAACGTAAGGTAGGGCAGTCCTGATGAAATGGCTTCAATGGTTAATCGTCTGGGTTACGACGCTTCTGGTCGTTGTTCTATTCCTTCCTGCAGGCATGGCAGGTGTTTCTCAGGTGACTTCAATTTCAGAATTTGGCGATATTCGCCCAACTGATCCGGAGTTTACAGCGGTGCAATCAGTGGTTGAACGCTATGGAATTAATGTTGGATTACCCGATCGTACCTTTCGCGGGAAACAACCCCTCACCCGAGGAGATTTTGTCATTTACTTGAGTGAGGCAATGGATCGGATCCATGAATTGCTGGCTGCCGGAGCTGCGGATGCCCCGGATGTTGCCAAGATCAATAACGATCTGGATGTGGTTTCCCAGCAACTGAGCCAGAAAAGCAGCACGATCGCCAAACGGATTGAACAGATTCAAACCCGGTTAGCCCAACTGGAATCCAGAGTCAATGCAAAGGCAGTGGAAAAAGCACAAGCCCTGCCTTCTGTGCAATTGATTGCAAAAATTCCCACTCCACCCCGATCAGCGATTAAAGATATTCAACCCAGCGATCGCTACTACAAGGAACTGGAAAATCTTTTGGAACGTTATGACATCAATGTTGTGTTTCCCAATCTCACGTTTCAGGGTGAACGCCCTCTGATCCGAGGTGACTTTGCGATCTACTTGAATGCGGCCCTCAATCGCCTTGAAGAACTGGAAAAAGCTGCCCGTACTCCCTTGCATGAAACTCAAGAACAGTTAAGCCAGCTACAAAATCGCGTTAATACCGATCGTCTCACAGGCCAGAAAAAAATAGATGCGATTAAAAGCCGCTTAAACCAGTTAGAACAAAAATTATTAAGTCGTTAGAAATATGCGTAAAAGGGTTTATTCAGGATCAGTTCTATCCTTAGCTCTAATTTTAGGTTCGAGTTGGGTAGGGCAACCGGCAATTCTGGCTCAAGAATCTGCCGCTAAGAACAGAAGATCGGAAGCGGAAGGTTTGCTCAGAACTGGGATTGAGTACCATCAACGTGACCAGAGAGATAAAGCCTTAGAACACTATCAGCAGGCACTCAAGATTTATCAAACCATTGGCGATCGCAAGGGGGAAGCCAGTTCCCTGCATCTAATTGCTGCAATTAATAGTGCAGCAGATAACTATGCAGCAGCAATTCAATCCTATCAGCAAGCCCTGGAGTTATATCGTGGTCTGAATGATAAAAAAGGAGAAGCCAGTGTATTGAATAGCCTGGGAGGAGTCTATCAGCAGCAGGGCAACTATGAAAATGCCCTGAGGTCCTACGAGCAGGCACTGACAATCCTAGAAAAGATCGGCGATCGTAGCGGAGAAGCAGATTTATTGAACAACCTGGGTTCACTTCATTACGCACAGGGGAAATATACCCAAGCAATCATCTCCTATCAGTCGAATCTTAAAATCTTCAGACAACTGGAAGACCAGAAACGTCTTGCTTTAACACTCAACAATATTGGTTTAATTTATACTACCCTGGGTCAATATTTAGAAGCTTTAAAGTACTACCAACAAGGAATCACCATTCAGAAAGCAATTGGAGATTGGAGAGGATTGGGAACAACTCTGAATAACATTGGCTTTACCTACGCCCAGATGGGAGAAACCCTGAAAGCAGTTCAGTTATATCAACAGGCATTAGTGGTACGGCGCTTTGCTGGAGACAGGTCAGGTCAGGCTAAGACCTTGAATAATCTGGGTTATTCCTATGAGAAACTAGGCCAACCTACCCAGGCACTTAAATTTCTGGAACAGGCGTTAGCCCTGTTCCAAACAATACAGAATCGAGTCGGTGAAGCTCACACCCTGGATAGTATTGGCACAGTGCAGCGAAATCAGGGGCAATTTCGGCGGGCCTTCACCTCCTATCAACAGAGTTTACTGATCTGGCAAACCATTGGAGATCCTGCCAGTGAACGAATTACCCTCGCCAATATCGGCAAGCTGCTGGAGCAACAAAATCAGTCAGCCCTGGCGATCGTCTTTTACAAGCAGGCCGTCAACCTGACCGAAAAAATTCGCCAGGAGCTAAAAGCATTACCCGGGGATTTGCAGGCATCCTACACGCAGACGATCGCAGCAACCTATCGCTCCCTTGCCGACCTCCTGCTCAGACAGGATCGGGTTCTGGAAGCGCAACAGGTTTTAGATCTGCTTAAAGTACAAGAACTGGAAGATTATCTGGGGAATGTGCGAAACAACTCCCAAACAGCTGCGGCAATTGAAGTTTTACATCCCGAGGCAGAAATCTTACAACGATACAATGTTCTACAAAATTCTCTGCTCAAACTGGGTCAGGAACTCACCCAATTACGGCAGCTTCCAGAAAACCGGCGCACTGCTCAGCAACAGCAACGGATTGCCCAACTGGTCAAACTGGAAATTGAACTGAACCAGCAATTTAATCAATTTATTGAGAGCCCAGAGGTCGAAAAATGGGTTGAACAACTGAACCGGACTACCCGACGACAAAATATTTCCCTGGAAGATCTGAATGCTCTGCGAGATAATCTGCGCCAACAGAAGGCAGTCCTGCTCTATCCTCTGATTCTCGACGATCGCCTGGAACTGATTCTCACCGCCCCCGATCTGCCGCCCATCCGCCGTACCGTGAAAGTCAGTCGAGCAGAAATTAACCGGGCAATCCTGGAGTTTCGCGACAAGCTACATATTACTCGAAACCCCAAACCAATCGCCCAAAAATTGTATCAATGGCTGATTCAACCCTTAGCATCTGAGTTAAAACAATCTGGTGCCCAAACCATTCTCTATGCTCCCGATGGGCAGTTGCGTTATATTCCGCTGGCTGCGTTGCACGATGGCAATCAGTGGCTCGTGCAGCAATATCAGATTAACCATATTACAGCCCGTTCCCTGACCGACTTCAGTCCTTCTGTGCGAAAGCACCTCCGGATTTTGGCAGGAGCCTTTGTCGAGGGCACCTACGAATTTCAGATGGATGGTCAGGAATTTGCTTTTTCTGGCTTGCCCTTTGCAGGTAAGGAAGTCGAAAATCTGGCAAGAACGATTCCCGGTACTGTTAAATTGATCGACCAGGCTTTCGGACGAGACGCTGTCTTACTCAAACTGAGCGACTATACGGTCATTCACTTCGCCACCCATGCAGCCTTTGTAAAAGGTCAACCAGAAACCTCGTTTATCTTGTTTGGCAATGGTGATAAAGTCACCTTACGGGAAATTGAAAACTGGTCACTGCAAAATCTAGATCTGGTGGTGTTGAGTGCCTGCGAAACCGGCCTGGGTGGATTGGGCAACGGAGAGGAAGTGTTGGGGTTGGGCTATCAGTTTCAGCGGGCAGGGGCGCGGACAGCGATCGCTTCCCTCTGGTCTGTGAATGACAGCAGCACACAGGTATTGATGGATGCTTTTTATAAAGCATTGACTACTCCCGGAGCTACGAAAGTTTCGGCCTTGCGACGGGCCCAACTGGCGTTAATGACTGGCCACAGTACAGATTCAAACCGACCTCGCGGCATTGGAATTGTCCTGCCGCAAGAACTTAACTCTGATCAAAGCAACAGTCCCTTCGCGCACCCCTATTACTGGGCTCCCTTCATTTTGATTGGCAATGGTTTTTAAGCCGTTACCGTCAGTGGCCCTGCTACCCCTGAGCAATCGGGTTTTCGCTGCCGCAAGATTGAAAAGATCTATAAGGTCTACTAATTTCTCAACCAGTCAGGGAATAAACCAGTCCATCTCAAACCCCATGTCTATCACCATCACCGTTTGAACTTCGTTAGGGGCTTGAAAGATCTGTTTCTACCACTACCGCAAGCGTTCTCAGGCCTTAACTGGATAAATACAACTGTAATACTTAACCTTGCATATCTTCTACAGGTATGGGAGAGATAGATCAGTGAGCTATTTCGTTCTGGGGAGAACCCTGTCATGCTTCGCTGTCTGAAGTCTACTGCTCTTGCCACCGCTGGTTTGCTATGCCTGGGTGCGAGTTTGTCCCCATCAATCACCCTGTTGTTTCCTGCCATTGCCCAGACCATATCCGATCGTAAAGTAGAGGCGGATCGATTGCTACGACAGGGAATTCAAAAATATCAGAGCAGTCAGTTGCGAGAAGCCCTGGAAATGTTTCAGCAAGAATTGGTGATTCGTAGAGCGATCAAAGATCGTCCTGGGGAAGGCCGCACCCTCCACAATATTGGCAGCATTTACGATCGGTTAGGGCAATATTCCAGGGCCTTAGAGTTCTATCAGCAAACCTTGGCCATCCGTCAGGAACTAGGCGATCGCAGTAGCGCAAGCAACTTGCTCAATAATATTGGCGGTATTTACTACCGATTGGGGCAGTATTCAAAGGCCTTAGAATCCTTTCAGCAAGCCCTATCTATCCGCCAGCAGCTTGGCAACCGCAGTGGCGAAGGAACCACCCTCAACAATATTGGTGGAATTTACGATCGGTTGGGGCAGTATCCTCAGGCCCTAGAGTTCTATCAGCAGGCCTTAGGGATTTTCAAACAGATTGGCGATCGCAGCGGCGAAGGAACCACCCTCAACAATATTGGCTTAATCTACGATCGATTGGGGCAGTATCCTCAGGCCTTAGGGTTCTTTCAGCAGGCACTGGCCCTTGTTAAAGCAATGGGTGACCGACTGGGCGAAAGCATCACTCTCAACAATATCGGCTTAGTTTATGACCACTTGGGAGAGTATCCCAGGGCCTTAGAGTTCTATCAGCAGGCTCTAACCCTTCGCAGGCAAATTGGCGATCGCAGTGGCGAAGGCATCATCCTCAACAATATCGGTGGCAGTTACAACCGGTTAGGAGAGTATCCTAAGGCCCTAGCCTTCTATCAGCAGGCTTTAACCCTTCTCAAAGAAATGGGCGATCGTCCGGGTGAAAGCAGTACGCTCAACAATATTGGCAGTATTTACTACCAGTTGGGACAGTATCCCAGGGCCTTAGAGTTCTATCAGCAGGCCCTAGCCCTTCGCCAGGAAATCGGCGATCGCCCGGGCGAAAGCCTGACACTCAACAATATTGGCTTAATTTACTACCAGTTGGGACAGTATGCCAAAGCCTCAGCCTTTTATCAGCAGGCTCTAGCCATTTTTAAACAGATTGGCGATCGCAGTGGCGAAAGTCTTACCCTCCACAATATTGGTGGAGTTTACAATCGCCTGGGAGACTATACCAAAGCCTTAGCCTTCTATCAGCAGGCCTTAGCCCTTCGCAGGCAAATTGGCGATCGCAATGGCGAAGGAAACACCCTCAACAATATGGGCTTGCTGTATGACCGTCTGGGAGACTATACCAAAGCCTTAGCCTTCTATCAGCAAGCTTTAGCCCTTCGCAGGCAAATTGGCGATCGCAATGGCGAAGGAACAACACTGAACAATATAGGCTATACCCTGGCAGCTCAGAAGCAACCAGAGTTGGCGATCGTGTTTCTCAAGCAAGCCGTCAGTACCTACGAAGCAATTCGAGAGAACTTGCAAAAATTACCCCGGGAGCAGCAGCAGTCTTATACCGAAACCGTTGCCCACACCTACCGACAGTTGGCTGACCTATTGCTCCAGCACGATCGAATACTGGAAGCACAGCAGGTATTGGATTTACTGAAAGTCCAGGAGTTGGAAGATTATCTGCGGAATGTTCGCGGTGATGCAAAAAAGCTGGAATATTTGCGCCCTGAAGATGAAATTTTAAAGCAATATAGCGAATTGCAAAAAACAATGATTGAAATTGGTCGAGAACTCACTGAATTACGAAAACTAGATGGCAAAAATGCTTTAAGTCTTACACAGAAACAAAAATTAGAAAAACTCGATGAACTAGAACGAAATATCAATCGTCAATTCAATGAATTTATTGAAAGCAAGCTGGTTCAAGATCAGGTCACCCAACTTAGCCGCACTGCCAGCAAACAAAACCTGAACCTGGAGGATCTGAACGCTTTGCGGGATGATCTGCGAAAACTGGATGCAGTTTTGCTGTATCCCCTGATTCTAGAAGATCGATTAGAACTGGTGATTACAACCCCCAACTCACCACCCCTGCGTCGCACCGTCAAAAATCTGAAACGAGAAGAATTGAACCGTGTGATTGCTGATTATCGTTCTGCCTTAGAACAACCAGGAAGCAATGCCCAGGCCCAGGCCCAACAACTCTATACCTGGCTGATCAAACCCCTGGAAGCCGATCTGCAACAGGCTCAACCCAAAACCATTATCTATGCACCCGATGGACAATTGCGCTATATTCCTCTAGCAGCGCTGCATGATGGGAAGCAATGGCTGATTCAGCGGTATCGAATCAACAATATCACAGCTCGTTCTGTCACCGATTTTCATACGGTTCCAGCCAAACAACCCCGCATCCTGGCAGGAGCCTTTGGGCCACAGGCAACGACGGTGAAGGTGGGTGATCAGGAGTTTCATTTCCACGGACTGCCTGCTGCTAGCCAAGAAGTGAAAACCCTGGTCGCTGCAATTCCCGGGACTCTGGGACTGCTGAATCAAGATTTTAGCCGCTCTTCTACCCTGCAACGGCTTAATAGTTTCAACATCATCCACCTGGCAACTCACGGTAAATTCGTCGTTGGTCGAGCCGAAACCTCTTTTATCTTGCTTGGCAACCGCCAGAGTGATATCGTCACCCTGGATGAAATCAAAAACCTGACCATGAACAACGTGGATCTGGTTGTCTTGAGTGCCTGCGAAACGGGAGTTGGTGGCAAACTGGGCAATGGAGAAGAAATTCTCGGTTTGGGCTATCAGTTTCAACGGGCCGGAGCTAGAGCGGCGATCGCCTCTCTTTGGCAGATAGATGATGGTGGTACGCAGGTGTTGATGAATGCTTTTTATGCAGCCTTACAAAAAGGCATGACCAAGGCTCAAGCACTTCAGGAGGCGCAGAAAGCCTTAATCACTGGCAATTACAGCACGGTGGGTGGTCAACGCTCTGATATTAAAATTATTGATATCCGTACTGGACAAGATCGTTCTATCGGCAGCAATACCTTACACCATCCCTACTACTGGGCACCGTTTATCCTGATTGGCAATGGATTGTAGATAATTTTGATATTCCCGGCAAAATCTTGCCTAACAATAGATAACCAGGGTTTGGCAAGCATCCTTGAGTAGCATTGAACCACTTCCAGAAGGCAAGAGATGTCCCACCGGTACCCCCAGGCTCACATTCTTTGCTAAACGTAATCCCCCTAGCGCCAATTGCCAATTAACAAATAAGCCGCCCAATAGTAAGGATGGTGGTAGTCTACCATTTCGGTTTGTTGCAGCAGGGATAGCTGGGCCTGGCGCAGGGCTTCTGCTTTTGTAGCCTGCTGGCTTAAAGCCTGGTAAAACCGTTGCATGACTCTGGCAGTGGTCACATCATTCACCTGCCAGAGGGTTGCCAGGGTGCTTCTGGCCCCTGCCCGTACTGCTACCCCTGCCAGCCCCAGGGCCGCCCGACTATCCCCGATCGCCGTTTCACAGGCACTCAAAACCAGCAGATCTAAAGGCCGCCCACCATTTGCCGATAGCCACTCCTGCAAATCATTCAGGTTGAGGCGAGCATCGTAGGTGAGGATAAAGGTATCTTCAAGCTGGGAACTAAACTGGCCATGGGTTGCCAGATGGACGATCGCGGCGGCTCTAGAGCGCAGGGTCTGGCCCAGTTTTTGCCTGGTAAACTGGCTGTCCAACCACTTCTGATGCTCAGGTAAGTAGTTACTCACCTGCTGCAGTTCTGTTTTGACTCCGGGCAGGGCGGCAAACCCGGCTCGGGCTTCCGTCACTCCGGCCAGGAGCGCACTGGCAGCAGTCAGTTCTGTGGCTGGTCTGGGGTCTGAGTCTGGCAAAAGGGTGAGGCCGGGGGCCACGGCCACACTATATTGCTGAATCAAATACTGCTGTTGCTGGCGATCGTGCAATACGGCCATGGGTAGATTGCGTAAGGGGCCATCCAAGACAAACACCAGGGTTTTGATAGAGCGCTGTTCTAACTCTGCAGCAACCGGGCGAATCAACCAGTCGTACCACTGCTCGGCGATCGGCAGGTAGTCGCTGCGTGGGGTATTGGGTTGACTGATCGCCGATCTCAGATTTTTGATCGAAGTTTCTACCTGAGTCTGCGCCAGGGGCATCTGATAAACCGTCAGACTAGAACCGGCAGACTGGCCCGATTGCTCCGACTGCGGCAGGCTGAGGATCACCGCCAACCGCTGAGACAGCAAAATTGGGTAAAACACAGCGGCATTGGGGTCTACCTGGTCAATATTCTGGGGCCTGGCGGTGAGGCAGGTTTCCCGGAAAAAGTCTGTCAGCTCTGACAATTGCAAAGACTCGATCGTGGCCCGGGCCAGGTCTAGTCGGCGCTGGCTGATGCTGGTTTCAGCTTTGACTCCGGTGGGATTAGAACTGGCCTGAGATTCGGAGCTGTCCAGCAGAAGTTCGACCAACTGACGGTGCAGGGGTTCGCTACTGGAGCGAAAGGCAAATTGCTGATCGCGGGAAGCCGAGAGGAGTTCCTGACGAACCTGCTGCAGGCTGGTCAGAGCCGCCTGATAAGCGGCCGTTGCCCCCGGGGTGTCTCCCAATTGCCGCAGTACTCGCCCCAACTGCCATTGCCAGAGGTAGGCCAGGTCAGGGGCCTGCAGCGACTCCGCCAGGTCGATCGCCGCCTGAGTCACTGTCTGAGCGGTCTGCCACTGCTGGCGTTGCTCATAGAAGCTGCCGAGATTCCCCAGGGCAAAGGCCTCGGCCCGCCCATCCTGAAGCAGACGGGCCTGACCCAGGGCGATCGCCAGATTCCTGCTGCCCCCATCTCCCCTACCTAATTTGATCTGGCTGCGGGCCAGGTTGATCTGGGCGTAAACCCTGGTTCGACTGGGAGGCAGGGTTTCTAATTGGGGCAAAATTTGAGCTATTAAAGCCTCTGCTGCTACCGGCTGCTGCAGTTCGGTGAGCAGGCTGAGACGGTTCAGTTGGGCCTGAATCCGGGTCAGGGGCGATTGAGCCAGGTCAGCCACCTGCTGGTAGTCAGCGGCGATCGCCTGCCAGCGCTGGTAGAACTGGAGTGCCGTTGCCGTACTGCGAAAACGCCGCCCGGCCTGGTCTAGTTGCACCAACTCCAGAACTTCTGGCAGGGCAAGGTTCTGCAAATTCAGGTCGGCCAGAATTTGGCTGTGATTCAAATTGGCTAAAGCCAGGCGGGCAGAGGCCATCGCTTCCGAGTCTTGCAGTTGGTTGGCGATCGCCAGACTGCGCTGGAGTAGCTGGGTTGCCTGACGAAAGTCGCCCATCAATCCCAGGGTTTCCCCCAGGGTTTTGAGAGCCGCTGCCTGCAGGGAAGTGGGGGGAATCGCCTGCAACCAGCTCTGCCATACCTGAGTCGTTGCCTCGGAGGGGGGAACGCCTAAAATCTGACTGAGCAACTGAATGCTGCGTCTGGGCAGGCCTAAATTGAGCAACGCCTGGGCCTGATTGAGCCGATTTTGATTGGCCCGATCGGCATGGCCTAACCCTTCCTCGATCTGGGTTGCCTGGTGCCAGCTATCCACGGCGGCCTGGGCCTTTCCCTGAGCCAGGTGCAGGTTGCCCTGAATACTGAGAACTTGGGCCAGGGCCGATCGCTGCTGGGTGGTAGTGGGACGGGGCAAAAGGGCCAGACTGGCGGCAATTGCCTGGTTCGCCGCCGCCCAGTTGCCTAACTGCCGCTGGCAGAGGGCCAGATTCCCCAGATTGATCGCCTGTCTGGCTACATCCTGGCGTTGGTGGTAGGTGGCAGCAGCCTGCTCAAAGGCAACGATCGCCCCGCTAAAGTTGCCCTGGGAATAGAGCGATCGGCCCTGCTGCTCTAAAGCTGCCGGATTCTCTAAACCGCTGCCGGAAAGATTAGGCTGACTGGCCAGACTGGGGGCCATCAGAATACAGAGGGTAGTGGCCATCAGTAAGGGCCAGAACCAATGAAATCGGGGCTTTCTCATGGGTTGTAGAGAGGTGAAAATTGAACTCTGGTAGTAGCCCCTGCAGCCCCAAAAAGGCTGTGACAAAAAGTGATGGATGCTTCGATTGATCAGGTGTCCGACTGGCAGACAGAAGTTTTCAACTGTTGTAGCACGGATTTAATTGAGGGCGAGGCTGGCTGCAGGCCATAGAGAACCTGTAATCCATCGGAGAGCAGGCCCTGATCGATCAGGTACTGGGCCTGTAAAAGCGCTCTGGCTTCGCCGGTTTGGGAGCGATCGGCCTTGTTTAATTGGGCCAGGGCTGCTGTCACCCGCTGCTGCTCGGTAGTAGCCAGTCGGCGCAGGCTAAAAATTTGCCGCTGGGGTTGCCAGCGCTGGTTGCCAGTATCCCAGAATTGCCAACCAACTTCGAGTTCGTATCGGGCTCCCGCCTGCAGGGGAACCCCATCGTAGGTCAGGCTTTCTGCCTGGTCAGGCACAGTTTTTTGCCAGAGGATTTCTTCACTATCGGGTTGGAGCAGCATCACGGTTTTGACCCTGGCCTGACCGGATGTCTGCCACAGGAACAGCGGACGATCGCTCCAGATGCCACCGGCCCCTTCCAGGAAACCGGGAGCAATCCAGCAGGGGCCACCCCGCGAACCCCGGGGCGGAGGCAATCTGCGCCGAAAGCCTTCGACCAGAGAGGGAAAGGACGATGGGGAGGACGAACCAGGGGAATTGGCCAGGGTTGGGTTTGGGTCTATCACCGCACTCAACAAACCAGCAATCATGCTGACGGTCAGTAACCCTTTGCTTGCTGATAACAACGGCAGTTGACAACGATTAAAGAAGGAAAAGTGTTGGAGCATAAAGTTATTTCCAATTCATTGGTAAGAGATATAGCCCCGTCACCACAACCGGAAACATAATTGGTATCAGGAGATGGGCAGATACATACAGTTGCAGAGAAACCAGAGCGTAGATGCCACTACCCAGCACGTAGGCTACCACCAGACCCGGGGGATGCCCGGAGGAACGCCAGAACAACACCAGCGCCTTTCCCAACAACCCGGCGAGCAAGACAAACCAGACATCGGGTAAGGGCACCACAAAATGCCGGGTGAGGAAATGATGCAGGCTGTAGGCATGGAGTTCACCCCCCGGAATCAAACTCAAAAAGGCCGGGCTATTTTGACTGTTGCCCAGGGGAAACCCGGCGGCCGCACTGGTCAGGGGCAAGCGATCGCGCCAGTACTGAACCGCCAGGGGCAGATCAATAGAGTCTGGTGTCCCCGTTCCTAAACCACCGGACTCGCCATAACCGCCTGGAATTAGCAACACCACCTGATTCGATAAATCGGGCAGGGGGGTGGTCGGCTGCAGCAAACGCCAGGCCGCCAGGCGACGGTAGATGCGATCGGGGGGAATTGACCAATCAATCAGGGGGGCCAGCCAGGGAGTAGACAGCAGGTTGTAGGAGGCCTGGGTCAGGGGTAGTTGGCGGAGTTGGCGGAGACTGGCCAGGGTTGGGTTCTGTCCCAACCGGGAAGAACCACCGTCGATCGCAGACAGTAACTCCTGCTGTAACCCGTTGCGCCGCTCCTGAGCCGGTTGGGGAGTGGTAGGGTGAGAACGGGTTTGAGCGGCCAGGGCCAGCAAATAGGCAAAGGGATAGACGGCATCATGGCTCCCCTCCAGGGGCAGCATCAGCTGATATTGGGAGGACTCAATAAAGCCCTGCAAGCTGGATTCGGGACGGGCAATCTGGCTTTCTGCCGTGACAAAGGTAGGGGCACCCGGTTGTAACGGGTCAACCGTAGCAAAAATAAACCAGGCCTGGTGCTGGTTGATTGCCTGCTGCACCACCTGACCCAATTGAGGTTCATCACCTACCCGTCGATCGAGTAAATAATCAATTCCAATGACCCTTGCCTGCCGCTGGCTGAGCGAACGAAGCAGGTCGGCCAGGTAACTACGACTGATCGGGTTAGGCTGACTCAACCGGGAATCTTTACGAATTGACGTTTCATCAATTTGCACCAGAAAAACCGGGGGAGTGGTAAGTGCAGGAAGTTGCCCAGTGCGATCGCGGAAAGCAGCCTGAGCTAAAAGCCGCAGTTCTAGCAGAGTGGTTTGCAGGGAAGGCACCAGACTGAGAACAAGGCAGATAGCCAGGACTGCCCCCTGCCAGCGGGTCGGTAGCACCTGGCGGAGGGATTGCTGCCAGCCCAGGCGGGGCAATCGGAACAGGGGCGCTCCCGGATGACAAAACAGGGAGGGTACCAGGTGGGCTGAGGGATAGGTCAGGTTACAGGTACGTTGCAGGTGGTGACAGGCCGTTTTCAGGGCTTCCACCACCGTCTGGTTCTGGCTTAACTGCTGCAAAAACAGGAGTAAAACTACCTGGGCCACCCGATTATGGATCGGTTCCCGCATCACTACGACCTGACTCAGACCCAGATCGATCAAAGATTCGGCAATATTTAAACCACTGCAAGAGTTGAAAATACCGACCTGCAACCCATTGTTTCTGGCGATCGCCAGTTGGGGGGCAATCTCGCTGATCTGAAGGGATACCCCCGGCGCGATCGCCAGTTCTCCTCCGGTGATCACCGTTTCGTTGCTATGACCGGCAAAAAACAGAATATCCCAACCCCGTCGATCGCCGAGGGCCTGCTGGATCTGTTGCTTTACCTGAGCTGGAGTCTGCCCCGGTTGCCAGCCGACAAACACTACCTCAGCCAGGGTGGTGAGAGCCTGGACAGCCACCCGATCGGCCTGAAAATTGAGCCCGGTTTCATCGCCTAAAATGGCCAGCACCCGCCCTCGCCGTAGTTGCCTTGGCTGGCCGCTGGCGGTACGAACGGTAGCCGCCGATCGTACAATGGCAATCGGAGTCGCGGCCCCATCGGCGCTCATTTCCCAGGTTTCCCAGGGGAGACGGGCCAGAGCCAGCGGACTACAACTCAAAAACAGAATCGGTGTGGGTTGGGTCTGAACAGCCCGACGGATGGCCGATCGCAGTTCATACAGTTCGGCACTCCGGAGCCAGTGGTGAAAGGCCTGCAGAAGAGCCGTTTCAGCTTCAATCAGACGGGCCTGCCAGTCTACCGGATAAGACGTCAGATTACCCGTAGCGATCGTTCGACCTCGTAGAGGCTTGTCACCGGGAGGGGGCGGGGCAAGGGGCAGTTGCGCTGTTTGATAAAAGCTCAAGTAGCAGTGTTGCCAGGTTTGAAATAACCGATCTAAATCAGCCGGAAACGGCAGAATGGCACTCACCCGCTGGCCATTACCCCAGGTGCATTCAAACAAACAACTCTGCTCAATTTTTTGAACTCTTAATTGTACAGACGGGGGTAGCATAGAGCAGAAAGTAAATTCAAATTCTGGGCAAAGGTCATTAACTACTTGAGCAGCTCAGGATTGATCAGCTTAGAAGTATGAATTTCATAAAACCCGAAACCTCATTTTTGCAAGCACAGCAGAGACCCACTTGTAAAAATTAAAAGTTTAGTTTTAATTCATTTATGCTCCTTAGAGAACGTTACTCCATCACAGCGAAGGTAAACCCTGGTAAGGCTAACGATAGCCCATTAGCAGTCGTAATCCGGGCATAAAAACCTTCCTGCCAGCCGCCTTCCACCTCGGCGTAAAGACAACCCTCGGGGGTAGTTTCGGTCTGGCTCTGATCAGCTAACAGCTGGCTATCATCCCAGATCTGCAGCCGCAGCCCCAGGGGTAAGGCCCGTTCTGAAGCAGAGAGCAACACCAGGCGTAACCGCCAGCTCGGGGGCTCGGCCTGGGGCACAGCCCAGACGATCGCATAGAGCCGCAGGGCTTCTGAATTTAAAACAAAGTCGTGGTAACCGGCCCGAGCCTCGGACGGAATGGGCAAACCCTGGGTGGCTAACTCGGTGGTGATCCGTTCCAGGGCCGTAGGGTGAGAGCGAAACCCTGCTGCTGGGGCGAGGGGCGGTAAAAGTAGCCAATTTAAGGTCTGAGCCATTTCATCCAGGCGATCGCCCAGCCAGTAACCAACACTGATCAGTGGTTGGGCTAATCTAGTCTCGGGTTGAGCAACCGTGGGTGTAACCGGGCTGAAATCTGGATTGCCTGGTAAACAGCGTAACTCCAGTAACAATTGATCTGGATCAAAGATGAACAAATCCGCTGGTAGCCATACATTAGATGGTTGTTCACCAGAAGCTAATTGGTGTCTGATCGGTGCAGGTAACTGGTGTTGCCACAGATAACCATTAATTTGAACCTGGGCCTGTTCTTCTAGAACCTCGATCAAAATCCACAGGTCAGCGTTGCTCGCCGGAAATTCAACTGCACCTATCGGCTCTAGAATCTTTTCGACTAGCAGCGGACAAACCCGATAAGCGCCAATGCTCAACCCCTCTGGTTGCTGGTTCAGGGGCAGGTCTGGAGCCCGCTCTAGCAGCCATTCAACCAACCCGATCTGAGCCAGGGCAACCAGGTAGGTTTGCCACTGTTGCCCCGGGTCAGAGCAGGTTTGAGCCTGGGTGGCGGCTATTTGTAATTGTTCGGCCGTTAACTCGATCGCGGTCATGGGAACCGCTTCCCAATCTAATAAATTTAAGTGAGTGGTTTGGTCTGTCATTTGAAGCTCTCATAGATGTAAAGTGTCGAGATGGTGGCAGAGCTGGCGGGCAAACAAACTCCCCAACGGACGTTGGCGGGCAACCATCGCCTCGGCTTCTGCCTGCTGCATGAGGGTAGAAATTTGTTCTTCCAGGGCGGCTGCGATCGCTTGATTCAGGGTTTGTAATTGCTCAGAGGTGGTAAATTGTTGAGCAATCTGGGTAATTCGATCGCCTAACTGTTTGAGTAGCCGTTGTTGCACATCGGCCCTAAACTGCTTGAGTTTAATCAGACGAGTCACCTGATATTGGGCCTGTAACCCCAGGAGAGTAGCAATCTCGGCCATTGCCTTACCCTGGCAGTGAAATAAATAAAGCGCCCTGAGAAACTGATCGGCGGTCTGGGGCTGTCTGCGCTTCAGGTAGGCCACCCGATCCTGAGTCACCTGCTGGATGGTTTCTGCTAAACAGACTTGCAGTTGGGCCCGGTACGCCTCTAAAAATACCTGTTGTTCGTCAGCGTTGCCTTCTGGCAGGGTGGTCTGGGCCTGCACGACCGCTTCTATCTCAGGCTGATCGATCGAAATCGTGGGCACTCGTTTGCTTCTGACATGAATTCGATATTGCCGTAACTGGCTGGCCAGAATCTGCAATTTAGCCATCAGGCGTTGATTGGCCAGACTGGTTGGAGTCGTCTCTCCCAGATAGGTGGCAATCCGCTGGAGTTGCTCGGGTTGGGGCGGCAGACAGGTTTGTCGGGCTTTCAGCACCCCTGCCAGACGTTGTTTAATTCGATCGCCCCGGTAGATAGTGTGATAGGCCTGCAACAGTTGACCGGCCTGTTCTGCTTCTCTGGTCGTCGTACCATAAAACTCAGATAAAATTCGTTGCAGTTGGGCCGGGTTGGTGTCGTTTAAGAGGGCCCAGTCGGTAATTAAGTAAACTCCGCGCTCCAGCAAAAACTCATTCAGGTCTTTGTGGTGTCGCACCTGACGCATTACCCAGGTGTTGAGACTGGCTTGCTGGGGCATAAAGCTATCGATAATTGCCCAGGCCAGGGGTTGCCAGGGGTTGTTGGGTTGTTGAGATCGAGGAATGCCCCTATCATGCAGCACCAGAGGCAACAGGTCGTAGCGGGTAAAGCCATGCTGCCTGCCAAACTGCTGCTCTAATCGGACACAAACCTGCTCGATCTGGTGGGAAATATAACAGCGCAGGCAGAGATCCGCTGCATCCCGGCTGGATGGCTCTGTCAATTTTTGTAATAGGGCCAGGTGCAGTTCGCTATCGGATAGTTCTCCCCGGCCAAATTGATCCAAGAAAAAAGATTCAGCGATTGCCAGTTTTTCAATTCGACGTTGCCCACTGCTGTCTAAACGGACTAACTGCCAGTATCGTGCCGCGGATTCCATGCCTTCTGCCTGACTGTAACTGACCAATTCTAGTGAATGAATGGTGGAACCAACCAGCCCTGATCTGGGATAAGCTGTTAATTCTGCAAAAGTCTTTTGACCCAACACAACCTCACCCCTGGTTCAGTTTTCACTAACAGAAACAATAATCCGCAGTTTCTTACAGAATTTCTTAATTCTCAGAGTCTTTCACCTATGCAGGTTTTTTCTGCATAACTGCCCGATCGTCAGAATCATGAGTGGCTGAACAGGCATGAAGCATCTAATGATTCCCCCCATCTTTTGCGCTTGTGAGGCACGACTAATGTTAAACACTGCTTGCTGTTGTAACAGACTGACAGGTACACGCGAACTCTACTTAAAAGCATTTGTCAAATCAGCCCTTCAACAAAGCCAGGCCGGTAAATATTCGATCGACCAGAATCTTCACTTGCTGGATCGGGCCTGGGAAGCACAAAAACTTTTGTGGCGACTGCGCGCATCAACTCAGACAGAACTTCGAATTCCTGTCTATGAACTGTGAACCAACCTGCGTTTGTGAGCCCGGCTTAAATTCAACTATTTCCCTGCTGGTTTTAATCTAATGATCAGTTTTGACTGAATTGCCTACAAGTTATATGCAGGAAAGAAAATGATTACACTGATAACTCTTGATTCTATTGCCAATGAATCCACAGATAATATCGGAGTTTATCGCATCAGCTGTGGCAATGATACAACCGGTGCCCTAGCCGCAGAGAACCTCTTTTACAATGCCAACGGTAATGCCTCTGGCTTTGGGGTCGGCAGTCAGTTTGCCAGTTTCTTTCTGGTACAGGCTTAAAGTTACCCCCGATCGGGTTGATGCCAGTTCTGCTGCTGACATTAACCCGATTTTTCTCCATCTTTGCCCCCCTACCTTCATCATGAATACCAGCTATTCCCTTGTTATGGAAACCCGATATACCCTTGCCTTCGATGGGGTAAACGATTGGGTAGAATTACCTCCCGAAAGTGTACCCTGGGGCGGCGCAATGACGCTCAGCTTCTGGGCTTTTGGCGGGGATAGGTTACCCACCAGCACCAGTGTAATCTGTGCCGTGGATGCCCAGGGAAATCGAGTTCTCCAGGTGCATTTACCCTTTGACAATGGCTATGTCTACTTTGATTGTGGTAATCGGGGCGGAGCGCAGGATGACCGCTTTGACTCAGGCAACTTCGATCGCATCAAAAAGCAGGCCCGCCTGGAAGAGTATCGCGGCCAGTGGTCTCACTGGACATTTACCAAAGATGTCACTACAGGAACCATGGAAATTTACCTGAATGGTGATCTGTGGCATCGGGAAACTCATAAAGTTTTACCCCTGCTCAAACCTTTTTCCGTTAGATTGGGTTGTTATTTCAACCATCGAGAAGGGTTGTTTTATCATGGCAAACTGGCCGAGGTGCAACTCTGGGATTATGCCCGGACTGAGACCGAAATTCGTCAGGATATGTACCGCAGTTTGCAGGGAAATGAACCGGGATTAAGGGCTTACTGGCCCTTAAATGAGGGCACAGGCAATATCGTCCATGACAAAACCCCTGGGGCTAACCACGGCAGAATTCATGGTAGTAATGAAACAGATTGGGTCGTGACAAAGTTGCCGATCGCCTCCCCTGCAAGCAGCCCGACCATAGAGTCTGGGCCAGGATTGATACCCTGGCAGGAGTTACAAAACCTGGCGTTGCAGTTACCCCTACAGGAACGCTGGTATTTAGCCCACACGTTGCTCAGTTCAATTCAACAGAAACCCCTGCCCCCGACAGAACGCGCCCGCAATTGGCCCCCAGAACAGGGTAAAAAGCAATTGGCCCCAGACAGGCACACAACCTATATCCCGATCGACATCAGTCCTCTGGTGAATCGACGACTACAAGACATTAACCGAGACTATCCAATGGGCAGGGCTGTTATGTTAGGAGGAATTCCTTTTACCATTGCACCTACAGGAAACAACATCTGGGATGCTAATGTCGCTGCCAGTGGGGGCTCTGACATAGCCTTAATTAAGATCCCGATTAACCTTTCCAGTGTGATTGGAGTCCATACCCTGATTAATACCCTGTGGGGAACCGAGTTATCAAACACCTTTTTGTCCCTCATCTTCACCTTTGACGATGGTAGTACCTTTGTCAAGGAGCTAATTGGCAATACAGATGTGCGGGATTTCTATCACAATCACTGGACAAACCAGATCAACAATACCACTACGACCAATGTATTTTGGACCCGGGCAGCCGGAGTTGTAGGGTCAAACCCTTACCGTCTGGATAAGCAATTTATCAGTTTATTAGATCATGTGGGTAAAACCCTGGTTTCAGTAACGCTGGTTGATTGGGGAGAGTTTGAGCTGCAACGGGCCCTGTTTTGTGGCCTGACGGTTCAAGTTTTGCCGGAACCAGACGATCGGTTGTAAGCTGAACTATGAAGCTAAGTAGCTTAATTTGCAGCTTTTTCCGGAGAAAGGTGACAGCGGTTTGATTTTTGATTAGATCAACAGGGTCAGGGGCGTTTTCCAGTTAGATATACAGATATATGCAGGCAGTCTGAAGGCTGTGAATGGTTCGTCGCTATCTACCTGAAACGAGATTTTATCGTAATGCCAAATGCTGATTGACGATCGCGAGGATAGATCCCATGGCTCAAGCGTGGCGACCCAAAGCCTGGTACTGGGTAGGCACCCTTTGTTTGAGCAACCTGGTGCCAACCAAAACCCTGGCTCAGATTGTGCCCGACTCCACCCTGGGAACAGAAGGATCCCAGCCTGTACCGGCTACGGTCAGAGGCTTGCCGGCAGCATTAATTCAGGGAGGGGCACTCCGAGGCAACCACCTGTTTCACAGCTTCTCTCAATTCAATGTGGCCGAGGGTCAGCGGGTTTACTTTGCCAATCCGGCAATGGTGCAGACGATTTTGAGTCGGGTGACGGGGGCTGACCCTTCCCGCATTTTGGGCACTCTGGGCGTCGATGGCGGGGCCAACCTGTTTTTGATCAACCCCAACGGTATTTTATTTGGTGCCAATGCCCGTCTGGACATTGCCGGTTCCTTTACCGCCAGTACTGCCAGCAGCCTCCAGTTTGCCAATGGCAGTGAGTTTAGTGCCACTAACCCCCAGGCTCCTCCCTTGCTCACCGTCAACCTGACCCCGGGTTTACAGTTGGGCAACAGTCGCCCGGAAGCGACGATCGTCAATCGGGGGCAGTTAGAGGTGGGGGGTGATCTAACCCTGGTGGGCGATCGACTGGATTTGCAGGGCAGTCTGCAGGCTGGGGGCAACCTGACCCTGCAGGCCCAGGATACGGTCACCATTCGAGATACGGCGACGACCCCGTTTCTCGCCCGATCGGGAGGCGATCTGATCATCCAGGGCAGTAATGGTATTGATATTCTGGCGTTAGCTAATGGTTCAACTTTCGCCAGTCGAGGGAACTTAAACCTGATTAGTGATGGTGTAATTTCCGGTGATGCTCGCTTTTCTAGCGGTGGTAAATTTCAAATTACCAGTCTATCTGGACAACCTGCTAATTTTGTCAGTCTTTATGACCCGATTATTAGCTCCACCGGTGATGTTGCTATCGGTGGTAACTATAGGGGAGCGTCTCTGTTAGTAGAATCTCAGGGTAATGTTTACTTACAGAATGTAAATATTCTTGCACCGGATGTCACCTTTTCCCCTAACGACCCCGATCCTGACCTGGCTCTCTTAGGTAGCACCCGTGCTTTGATTGTCCGATCGGGCAAAGCAGCTCTGGCCTACGCTCAAACCCCACTGCCTGTATCCCTGCCAGAAAATGCCACCGCCATAACCCCAACCATCGATGATATAGTGCTGCTCCCCGGTATTCAGATCGACGGAACTGTAACAGCAGAGCATGTCATTCTGGATGCTGCTAGCGGCAATGTGCAGGTGGGAGCAGGGATGGTCTCGCCCCTGATAACAAGCCCAGCGGTAGGACGGCCCCCTCTTACTGTGACGATCAACGCCCCCCAGGGGAATATTCGTGTATCTGGTATTGATGCCACTTCCTCCGGTTTTAATGGTGGCCCGGGCGGCGATGTGGCGCTAACTGCCAACCAAAACATTGAGATATTGGGGGAGATTCAGAGTAGGGGGACAGATGGCGGGAACATTACCCTCACCTCGCAAAATGGCAGTATCCGTATGTCTGGTATCGACTTTGGTAATGGTATCAACGTCACTCCCTTCAGTGTTAACGGTGGTAGGGGCGGGGATGTAACGCTGATTGCCAAGCAAGACATCGAGATGCCATTAAATAGCATTTGGAGTAGCGGGAACAGAGGTGGCGGGAATATTACCCTCACCTCACAAAATGGTAGTATCCGTATAAATAGTATCGACGCCGCTTCCTTCTCAAACAGTAGTACAGGCGGGGATGTAACGCTAACTGCCAATCAAGAGATTGAGGTATTGGGGAAGATTCAGAGTGGGGGGGGCAGGGATGGCGGGAATATTACCCTCACCTCACAAAATGGCAGTATTAATCTAAAGCAGAGGGGGGATGTTATTTCATCCTTCGGTACAAACAGCGGAGGAAATATTAGCCTGTTTGCTCCAAACGGCAGTGTTAATACGTCGTCAGGAACAATATTCTCAGGCACCCCTGCTCCAGGCAACGACGCTCAGCCTATTTCAGGTCAGAGTGGAACCATCCAAATTATTGCAGGTGATAACATCAGCCTACCAGGTTTTGTCGGCACCTTTTCTGCCGATGGTTGGGGGGGAGATCTGGAACTGATTGCCGGAGGTGATATTACCACCGCCTCATTAAATACGACGGGTAAGCTGGGTTCGGGCAATATCACATTAACCAGTGGCGGTACGGTTTCACTGCTCCCTGTCTTTTTCTATGCGGGGAGTGGTACCAGCTTTAGTAGCGTGGTTTCCAGTGATACCTTTGGCAGTGGGCGTGGAGGTGATATTCAAGTTACGGCAAAGACCATAGCATTATCGAGTGGTACGCAAATCTCTGCCTCAACCCATGCCAGTGGCAATGGCGGTAATATTGCCTTAACTGCTGCGGAGACGATCGACCTGCAAGGGATATTTGTCAATGATCCTAATGTACGACCTATTGTACAACCCGGCTTCATTGCTAATTTTGGTGTAGCAAGGTCTCCCACAAGCAACTACTCTGGGGGTTACATTCCCACAGGCAATACTCAAGATCCAGCAGGCAGTTTTGTACTGCCAACCGGAGTGTTTACTCAGGCAACGGTTGACGCTTCTGGCAGGGCTGGTAATATCCAAATTGAGACTCCCCAGTTAAGCATTAGCAAGGGAGCCGCGATCGCCGCTACAACCTTTGGTCAAAACATTGCCGGTAATATTCAGATCCGGGCGGAGCAGGTGGCCCTATCAGAGGGGGCTTCTATTTTAAGTGGGGTGGCTCCCGGTTCCGGTGGGAGCAGCGGCAAAATTGCCATCGCGGCCAATGACCTCACCCTTGCTTCCGATAGCTACATTCAAACCCGCACCCTGGGCCGGGGCACTGCTGGAGCGGTGGAGATTACCACCAACCGTTCAGTCCAACTAACCGGAACTAATACGGCGATTCGGGCGGGCAGTGGGGATGGTTCCCTTCCAGCCACCGATATTGGTGCGGCTGAGGGTATTCGGATCAACACCAATAGCCTGCTCCTCTCGAACGGGGCCAGTCTCAATACCGAAACCTTCGGGCCAAACAATGCAGGCACTATCCAGGTCAGGGCCGATCAGGTAGCCCTATCCCAGGGGGCTGGTATCCTGAGCGGGGTGGCTACCGGAGCTACCGGCAGTGGCGGTAAGATTGCGATCGACTCCAGCGACCTCATCCTTGCTTCCGATAGCTCCATTCAAACCCGCACCCTGGGCCAGGGCAATGCCGGAGCGGTGGAAATTACTGCCAACCGTTCGGTACAGCTAACCGGGGCGAATACAGCAATTCGGGCGGGTAGCGGGGATGGTTTAGGGCAAACCAACGATACTGGGGTGAGTGGAGATATTCAAGTTAACACCCGTAGCCTGTTCCTCTCGAACGGGGCCAGCCTCAATACCGAAACCTTCGGGCCAAACAATGCAGGCACTATCCAGGTCAGGGCCGATCAGGTAGCCCTATCCCAGGGGGCTGGTATCCTGAGTGGGGTAGCTCCCGGAGCTACTGGCAGGGGCGGTAAGATTGCCATTGCCTCCAATGACCTGATCCTTGATTCTGGGAGTATCCTGCAAACCCAGACCCTGGGGGCAGGAAATGCCGGAGCGGTGGAAATTACTGCAAATCGATCGGTGCAACTGACTGGGGCAAACACGGCAATTCGGGTTGATAGTGGTGATCGTGCTTCAGGCAACAATATTGGAGCGGCGGGAGATATTCGTCTCAGTACCAATGCGTTGTCACTGACTAATGGAGCCAGCCTCAATGCCGAAACCTTTTCGGTTCAAAGGGGAGGTAGCATTTTTGTCAATGCATCCACCACCCGGTTACAGAATGATGCCAGTATTCGGGTCAACAGTCAGGGTAGCGGCATTGGCGGCGATATTCAGATGACAGGGGGCAGGCTGGAGTTACTTGATCGATCCGTCCTGGCAGCCACCACCGCCAATAGCCAGGGGGGAAATATTCAGATCATCTTATCTGAAGCAATGCAGATGCGCCGGAGAAGCCTGATCTCAGCTACGGCAGGGCAAAATCTGGGAGAAGGGGTGGGAGGAAATATCACGATTCGATCGCCCATCCTCCTATCCTACCCGGGTGAGAACAACGACATTATTGCCAACGCCTTTTCGGCCAGGGGTGGACGAATTGACATCAGGGCACCCCTGGGCGCTTACTGGTTTACCTTCCGCGATCGGGCGGCTTTAGAACAGGCCCTCAATACCAGCGATCCAACTCAACTCAGTCCCCGCCGCTTAGGTACCAACGACATCACCGCCTTTTCCCAGAACAATCCGTTACTACCGGGTTCTGTCAATCTGGATGCGGGTCGCAACGAACCTGTCAACTTACCGACCGATTTCGTTGATTCCGATCGGCTGGCCATCCGCAGTTGTGGTTCCAGTCGCAGTGGTGCCCGCAGTTCCTTTGTCCAGACCGGCAAAGGTGGCTTTCCAGCCAGCCCCAATCAACCCCTGGCCAGTGAAACGGTGATCACTCCCCTGGCCGAATTAGAAACCGAGCAGGCTTCTACTGGCCCTACTTCTAGCGCCGATCGCAGCTCAGAACAGGCAGGCATGATCAAACTCGCAGGCTTCTGGTGCCACTAATACACCAAAATTCTTGATAGAGGAAGACAGCATTTTCAATCAAGAGCATCAGGATCCCAGGAAGCCCGGAGAGTCTCTTCTAAGATTTCATGAAGTTCCCGGTCCAGGTCAATTAAATCCAACAAAAGAATAAACTAACCAGTAGAATAGTATTGCCTTCAAGGGACAAAAATTATATGCGTCAGAAACCACCTGAAGGTCGTTCTACCACGCTTGTTCAACTGATTGCAGGTTGCCTGGCTCCTGTGATGCTGGTAAGTGTATCTTGTCAACCCGGCATGGCTCAGTCCTCCCCAGCAAGCGCAGGATCAGCCAGATCAGGGTCAGCAAGCAGCCCAGTTGAGGATCCCTACACCCTGGGTGCTGGCGATCGTGTGCGTGTTGAAGTTTTTAGAGTAAGCCAATTTTCAGGAGAGTTTCAGGTTCTGGCAGATGGCTCCCTCAACCTGCCCCAGATTGGCAACGTCCAGGTCAAGGGACTGACCCTGCAGGAAGCAAGTCAGGTGATCTCAGAGCGATATTCCCAGATCTTGAGATATCCCGTTGTCAGCCTTAATGTTTCTACTCCTCGCCCCGTACAGGTGGGTATTTTGGGAGAGGTCAACCGCCCCGGAGCTTACACCCTGGTAGAAACGGGGCAGGTACCGACGGTAGCCAGAGCCCTGCGGCAGGCGGGTGGCATTACCCAGATGGCAGACCTGCGCCAGATCCAGGTGCGTCGTCCCCGGGGAGGTGGCGAGCAAGTGATCACGGTCAACCTCTGGGACTTCCTGCAGACGGGCGACTCCGGGCAAGACATTACCCTCAGAGGCGGAGACTCAATTTTCGTTCCCACCCTCCAGCAGACCAACTTAGCGGAGTCGATCCAACTGGCATCCACCAGTTTTAGTGCCGATCGCAGCCAGTCTCTCAATGTCGCGGTTGTGGGCGAAGTCTACCGTCCCGGGCCCCACACCGTCACAGCCTCGGCCCGTACGGGAGCAGCAGGAGAAACGGGACAGGCGGCAGGGGCAGGTGGGGTTGAGACTCCACCCACAATCACCCGAGCGATCCAGATTGCGGGGGGCATCAAACCCCAGGCAGATATCCGTCAAATTCAGGTTCGTCGTCTGACCAAGAGTGGTACCGAACAAACGATCGCGATCGACCTCTGGAAGCTCTTAAAGGAAGGTGATGTCAGCCAGGACTTGTTTTTACAGGACAGGGACACGATCGTGGTGCCAACTGCGACCACCATTTCACCCACTGAATCGATCCAGATAGCGACTGCCAGTTTCTCTCCCGACAGTATCCGGGTCAATATCGTCGGCGAGGTGAAGCAACCGGGAGTCGTCCGAATTTCACCCAACACCCCCCTGAACCAGGCGGTACTTGCCGCCGGAGGATTTACTACCCGTGCCCGCACCAAGTCCGTGGAACTGATTCGGCTCAACCCCAATGGCACCATTACCAAGCGGGATATTGCTGTTAATTTTAACAACCAGTTAAACGATGAAACTAACCCTCCCCTTTATAACGACGACATTATTATTGTCAACCGCTCTGCATTAACCACCTTTTCAGATAGCCTGGGTGTTGCCCTTACCCCAATTAATAGTTTCCTGTCTCTATTTAGTATTTACAGACTGATTACTGGTAATTAACCCACAAAATAATGAATTCTGTCTCTCACTAGCAAAGATCCAGTATTTCCATCGACAGCGATGGTATCCATCTAAATGTTTCGGCTCACTTCAGCGACTCAGTGAAGCTCATCCCATGGAGAACTCTCACAATTCCCAGATCCATCCACTTGACAACCGCAACGATCGACGGTTTCAATGGTTGCCCATGCAGTCCCCCGCCCAACCCAACGAAGATGATGAGGGTGGCTTAAATCTGGGTCAGGTCGTGGGGGCATTGAAGCGGCGTGTTCCCGTCATTATTGGGGTTGCCATTGCGGTCACATCCCTCGCAACCTTGAGAGCATCATCTAGCAAACCTGTCTACCAGTCAGGGTTTGAGCTTCTAACCAAGCCCGTAACCGCCGAAAGTCAGGTCATCTCCTCGGTACCCCAAACCCTCGGTAGCAGAGATCAAGAACAGTCCGCCGATAAGCCGATTGATAGCACCACTCTGAGGTTGTTGAAAAGCCCGAAAATTCTCACGCCGATCGCCGATAAACTAAAGGCAACCTATCCCACGATTAGCTATGGAGAATTAGCTGCCAACCTGGTTGTGACTCCCGTTCCCGGCAGCGAAATTCTGGCGGTCAGCTACCAGGATGGGGATCCCAAAAAAGTCAGCGCTATTCTTAAATTGGCGTCTGAAGCCTATTTGCAATACAGCCTGGAGGAACGGTTAGCCGATGTGCGCCAGGGGATTGAGTTTGTCAACGCCCAACTGCCCCAACTGCAACAACGGGTCGAGACGATTCAAGATCGGTTGCAAAACTTTCGTCAGCAGTACAACCTGATTGATCCCGAATCAACTGGCAAGCAACTGTCTGATCAGACAAATACGGTCAGTCAGCAGCGGCTCGATACTCAGATCAAATTGAATGAGGCCCGGGCACTGTACAACGACCTGCAAAGCCTTTTGAGCCAATCCGACAGCCCTTCATCAGCGACATTAAATAGTAATGCCCGTTATCAAGCCCTGCTGAGCCAGATTCTTAACGTAGAAGGGGAAATTGCTAAGGAGTCATCTCTGTTCAAAGAGAATACGCCCAACGTCCAGGTGTTAGAGGAACAAAAACAAAACCTCATGCCTCTCTTGCAACGGGAGGGGCGACGGGTACAGGAAGAAGTTGCCAGTAAAATTCGTGAGTTGGAATACCGGGACCGCATTCTGGCCCAAGCTAACAACCAGCTGATACAACGGGTTAAGCAGTTATCGGTCGTCTCGCGTCAGTACACCGATATTCAGCAGGAACTCAAAATTGCCACGGAAAACCTGAACCAATTTCTGACCAAGCGTGAAGCCCTGCGGATCGATGCCGGACAGCAGAAAACCCCCTGGCAAATTCTCACCCCACCCACCGATCCCGTGCCATCCTCAGCCAACGTTAAGCGCACCGCTATGTTAGGCGCAATTCTGGGAATCTTGTTGGGTGTCGGAGTAGCCCTCCTCCTCGAAAAATTGAGCAGTATTTTACACAGTCCGGAGGAGATCAAGGAGGTCAGCAAGTTCCCGGTTTTAGGCACTATTCCCTTCAATTCAGAACTTGAGGAAATTGAGACAATCACGTCCCTTAGCAAGCTAATTTCCTTGGCCGACCTCCCCGGGCTGATGCAACAGATGGGTCAAAAAATAGGGCTAAACAACGGCTCCACACCCTCCTACTACGTCACTTCACCGTTTTTAGAGGCGTTTCGATCGCTTTATACCAACATTCGCCTGCTCGGTTCCGATGACCCAATTCGGACGCTAGTTGTTAGTTCCTCCGTACCAGGAGAAGGGAAATCGACTGTTTCCGTGTACCTGGCTCAGGCGGCGGCGGCCCTGGGACAACGGGTGCTTCTGGTTGACACTGACCTGCGTCGTCCGAAAATACATGAGCGGTTGGGCTTAGCCAATACCGTTGGACTCAGTAATGTCATCTCAATGGATTTGGAAGTGGATCAGGCAATTCAATCTTCTCCTTTAGAACTAAACCTATCCATCCTCACCGCAGGTCAACTGCCACCCGACTCCACCAAGCTGTTATCTTCTCAGAAGATGCAAAACCTGATGGCACAGTTCCGGGAAACCTATGACCTGGTAATTTATGACACACCACCCCTGACAGGCTTTGCAGATACTAAACTGGTTGCCTCCAAAACCGATGGCATCATCATGGTAGTTGGTTTAGGAAAAACCAAGCGGGCAGTTCTCTCCCAGGCAATCGCTGGGATTAAGCTCTTCTCAGTACCGGTTTTGGGCATGCTGGCCAACGGTTCGCGGGAACAGGCAATCGTCTACGACACCTACATGCAGTATTCCTCTCCATCGCCAGCAGCACCTCTACCATCTGGCAACTCAAAGACATCCGACCCCGACAAATCCCTACCTTCCGGCATTCAACATCCGGAGCGATAACCCCCATCCAAAAATACTCTACAGGGAGAAAAGGTAACGACTGGCTCTACAATATGGAAGCTCTAATTCTGCTCACTCTGATTGGAATTTTCTGGCTGATCAGTCCCCGTCGCTGGCGTAAACGGGTCATCCAACCGATCGCGGTTCTGGCTTGCCTCTCCCTCTTAGGGACCTCTCCCTGGATGGCCCAACTGACAACCTGGGCCATAACAGCCCCCTTGCCTGCAGACTCCGGCGAATCGGCGGATGCCATTGTTGTTTTGGGACGGGGGGAAGCACTGCGCGATCGCCGCATCGAAATTGCCAACCAGCTCTGGCGGGCTAAGCGCGCTCCCCTGATCTTTTCTAGTGGAATGACAGACGCTCACCTGATCGCCGAACAGTTAAACGGGTTGGGCGTTCCCGGGGCTCAGTTAGGGGGTGAAAGCTGCTCTCAAAGCACTGAGGAAAATGCCCTTTATACAGCGGCTATTCTCTATCCTCAAGGTGCGCGCAAAATTCTATTGCTCACTGATCCGCCCCACCTGTGGCGATCGCTGCTCCTGTTTCAAAGTTTTGGATTTACCGTGATTCCCCACGCCAGTCCCCTTCCGCCGGAATGGAACTCGGTTCAGCAAATTACCTTTATTCTGCGCGAGTATGTTGGATTGGCTAACTACGCCTTTACAGGGCGGTTTAAGCAACGTTCCAGTGCCGAACTGGAACACCCATCTGCCGAAATCTTTAAGAAATTCACAGACTGGAACTGCCGGGTGCGGGAAACTTAGCCTGGTAGCGATCCTGGAAGCCTGCAGAAATTATTCGTATGTTTCAATCCCGCCTCAACTTTCAACGTAAAATATGCTCTGATCATTGCCCTTTCTTTCTCAATACACAATGATTACTTCTCCTGACTTCTCCCATCATCATTATCAGATCGAGAAAGAGTTAGGTCACAACCGGGCAGGGGGAAGGGTGACCTATCTGGCAACGGATACCCGCAACCAGAGATCGGTGGTCATCAAGCAATTTCAGTTTGCTAAATCCGGCTCCAACTGGCAGGGTTACGATGCCTACGAGCGGGAGATTAAATTACTCAAAGAACTCAATCATCCGGGGATTCCCCGTTATTTCGATGCTTTCCAGACCGTCGATGGATTCTGCATGGTGCAGGAGTATAAACAGGCCCTTTCTCTCGCAGCCTGCCGCAGCTTTAACCCGGATGAAATTAAGCAGATTGCGATCGCCACATTAGAAATTCTGGTTTACCTGCAAAACCGCATTCCTCCTGTAATTCATCGGGACATTAAACCTGAAAATATTCTGGTCGATGATGCCAGTCATGTCTATTTGATTGATTTTGGTTTTGCTCGGGTGGGCGAAGGTGAAGTGGGGGTCAGTAGCGTGGTGAAAGGAACCCTGGGCTTTATGCCACCGGAGCAATTGTTTAACCGTCAACTGACGGAAGCCTCTGATCTGTATGGTTTGGGCATGTCCCTCATCTGCCTGCTTACCAACACTCGCTCCGACCAAATTGGCGATCTGGTTGACATCAGCTACCGGGTCAGCTTCAAACATCTGGTGCCCAAACTCAACATTCGTTGGATCAACTGGCTCGAAAAAATGGTTGAGCCTCGCCTGAAAGATCGATTTCCCAATGCCGTGGCGGCCCTCACTGCAATTCCGGCTTCCCCTCTGCGCCCGCCAGAAGCTCAGTTTAGTCAGTCCTCCCTGCAGTTCGCGGCTGGTCGTCTGAGGGAAGTTTTGACGCAACCAGTGATAATCGAAAATCCTATTCCCGAAACTACCCTAACCGGACAGTGGGAAGTCGCTCCCCATCCTCACGATCCAGAACACTATGCCTGGATTACGGTTGCCCCCCCAAGCTTTGAGGGGAATCGTTCCACCTGTGAGATCACCGTTGATACAGGCAAACTCCTGCCCGGTAAAACCTACCATCGACGGCTATTTTTACATACCAACACTCTGGCAAAGACCTATACTCTCAATGTCCAGGTGCAGACTGCCCGCCTCCCAATGCCTGATTACTTTCGCTCCTACGGCTTATTGGGGTTACTGGGTCTCTTTTTAGCAGGACTGAGCTGGTTCACGAGCTGGTTTGTCCTGGTGATTGGGGCGATCGCGGGTTCGGTCAGTTCTGCCACCCTCGGTACCCTGGTGGGCAGCATTTTGGGGATCGAAGGTGCCGCCTGGATGATGCACTCGGCGGGCTGGAGGTTTGGTGCCAATGCTAATATCCTGCCCGCTGCTATTCTGGGTAGTATTATTTTAATCGAAGTCTTCTCGAATACGTTGGAATCAGTTACAACTCAAGCAGTTCTGATAGGTGCAGGCCTGGGCTTGATCAGCGGTGGCTTGGCTGGAATCGCTCTCACTATGGTGATTGAGAAAACCATCTTGAACAATCATCCCAAATCAACGGCAATCGCCCTGCCTCTGCTGATTGCGATCGTGGGTGTCTCGCTCGGATTAGGCTACACCATCGGCATGACCCACCACTGGGTTCTTCTACCCCTCATCCTTAGCAGCCTTGCCCTGATCGTTTACAGTATTCGGCTTCAATTCAAGCAGGCGCATGTTTCTCTCAAATATCGCCACAACGAACGGTTTTTGATCAAGCCGTGATCAGATTTGCCACGAGTTTAGCCGTAATCGATTCCCGTCCGGCAGTTTTGCGATTGACTCTGGCATCGCCAAGGTAGAACTTTCGCACCGACAGATTCACGCACAAAACCTCGCCTGTCTTTAAATTCAACGAATTGAATATAAAGAAACCATAAAGACCTCCGTCTTTTCACGCTATTCTTTTTGACCTTACTGTAGAAAAGTAATGACCTCAAAAATGCAAGATTTGTTCTTGCAATGCCAACCTTCACTGTCTGTAGCCTGTAATTGAGGGATGGTTACTGACGGTCGTCGGCCGATCAACGGGTGTAACTTGCTCCTACAGCGGTTCACTGGATGATGGGGTGCAAATAGCAGCGGGTTGTCACATGCTTACGAGAAACCGCCCATGATGATTGACGCACGCTCACTACCAGCGGATGAAGTTTTAAAGACTCAAGTTTGTATTATTGGTGCCGGACCTGCCGGAATCACCCTGGCACGCGAGTTCATCAACCAAAAGTTTCAAGTCTGTTTGCTGGAGAGCGGTGGTTTAGAGTTTGATCCCGAGCTCCAATCCCTTTGTGATGCGATCGTGGTTGGCGATCCCTATCCGGTTGTACGGGAAACTCGACGGCGGCAATTTGGTGGAACCTCGCACACCTGGGAAGGGCAAAATGGCTATCAGGAATTTGGCTTTCGCTGTCTGCCCCTGGATGAAATTGACTTTGAACAGCGAGACTGGCTCCCCTACAGTGGATGGCCCTTCAAACGCGATCACCTCGACCCTTTTTATCAGCGGGCACAGCAGGTCTGCCAGATTGGCCCCTATGCCTACAAAGCCGAAGATTGGGAAGACAAGCGGGCGGTGCGACTGCCCTTTAAGAGCGATCGCATCACTACCAGCATGAGCCAGTATGCTTCCAGGGAGCCGTTTACCCAGGAGTACCGGGAAGAAATCAAGCGGGCAAGTAATATCACGACGGTTTTCTATGCCACGGTGGTGGCGATCGAAACCAACGACTCGTTGCAAACGGTCACACGGTTGAAAGTAACCAGCCCCAAAAACAACCCGTTTACCGTGACAGCACGGGTGGTGATTCTGGCAACGGGTGGCATGGAAAATGCTCGTTTGCTGCTGGCATCCAATCAACAACAACCCGCCGGGCTTGGTAATCAAAATGATGTGGTGGGTCGATTCTTTATGGATCGTCCTATTCTTAAGGCCCGTCTGGTTCCCTATAATCGCAAAATTTTTGACCAAACCGCCCTCTACGATATCTACCCCACAAAGGGCGTACCCGTGATGGCGCGAGTACGGTTATCGGATGCCACACTGCGGCAGGAACGATTGATGAACAACGGGGCCCAACTCTTTCCCCGCCCGCTTGCCCACCAGCGTGAAGCAACCCTCGCTCTGCGATCGCTGATCGGCTCATTACGGAGGGGCAAACCACCGGCAACTCTGCTTCACCAGGCTGGCAGCGTAGTACGCGGACTGGACTACGTGGCAATGGCTGGTTTCTGGTCGGCGGTCAGAAAGATTCCTGCTTTACGCCGGGGGGATTGGTCTTACCTGCCTTACGAGAAGCGGCGATTTTCTGAATTTGAAGTCTTTTATCAGATTGAACAGGCACCCGATCCGAATAATCGCATCCAGCTCGGTGCAGATCGCGATCGCTTCGGGCAGCCCATGACTGAGATCCACTGGCGGATTAACCCGATCGATGTTGACCATGCCGTTCGAGTCCAAGAAATTTGGGCAGAAGAGTTTGCCAAGGCAGGACTGGGGGATTATCAGTTTGCCCGCACCAAGGAAGAGTGGAAATTTGAAAAGCCTGCCATGCACCACCACATGGGCACCACCCGCATGCATCACGATCCCAAACAGGGTGTGGTAGATGCAAATTGTAAGGTGCATGGCATTAGCAATCTGTTTATTGCCGGAAGTTCAGTTTTTCCGACCTCTGGGTATTCCAACCCAACCTTAACGATTATTGCCCTTTCACTGCGGTTGGCAGACCATGTGAAAACGTTAATGCAGTGATGCCCAAACACAATCATTTTGAGGGTGCAAAAGCCATGACACGAATTGGGATAGTGGGGGCAAGCGGGTTTGTTGGCAATCGAGCGATCGAAATGCTGCAAGCAGACGGTTTTGAAGTCGTACCAATTCTGCGTTCTGCCAGCAGTGCCAATCGTTTGACCCAAAAGGATTTAGACTACCGGGTTGCCAATTCCTTTGATCGCTCGTCCCTGGAAGCAGCTTTTCAAGGATGTGATGTGGTTATTCACTCAATTCTGGGTAGCCCGGGGTTAATTCGAGGTAGTGTAACACCTGCTTACCAGGCCGCAGAACGGGCAGGGGTAAAGCGGATTCTCTACCTCAGTTCCATGATTGTACATACCTCAGCCCCCGCACCGGGAACGACTGAGGCGACACCACCGATCGAGCAACAACCCTTCCCGACTCACATTGCCAAGATTCAAGCGGAACGCAAGCTTCTGAAGTTACGACAAAAAGGCTCTGTTGAGGTCGTGATTTTCCGTCCTGGTATTGTGTTTGGGCCTCGATCACGATGGGTAACAGAATTGGCAACCCAATTGGTGCAAGGAACCGCCTATTTTATTAACGAAGGCAGGGGGATCTGCAATAGTGTTTATGTCGACAACCTGATTCACGCCATGAGATTGGCAATCACTGCTAAAGCTGCTGATGGGGAAGCGTTTTTTGTTGGCGATCGAGAACGGGTCACCTGGTTTGATTTCTACCGTCCTTTTGCCGAAGCTTTTGGGGTTGATCCTCACCTCATCCCAAGTTTGCCTGTACCCGATTTTCACCATAGCCGGAAGCAGCAATTAATTAGTGCAGTACGGGAATCGGAACTGGTTCAGAAAATGTTGTCGCTGATCTCTAACGATCTCAAACAGAACTTGAAACGCATCATTCCAGGACAAAATCGCTCAGTGCCTCAAACACCTGAAACAATAGTCGCTCCTCCCAAACCAGTGGTGACAGAAATGATGGCGATTCTGCAACAATCCCAGTATCAACTGCCGTTTAAAAAGGCAGAGAAGTTATTGGGCTACGAACCGATTGTTTCTTTTGAGCAGGGTTGTCAGAATTCGATCGCCTGGTTAGCGACATCGGAAGCATTTCACTCCTACTTAAAATCAGCAGTAAAAAATTCCTGTACCCAGTTTTAATCAGGTTTTGACCTTGGCTGTAGATACCTGAATCTCTACAACAGACACATTCATCTCGCCTGCAAGGTTATTTTTTCATTCATGAAGGAAGTATCAAGATTCCCAGGACATTCCGGTTTCAGATCGACAGCAACAACCAAGGTATGGTAATTTTCGACTAAAGCTAAATAATACTCAACGGAACGCTTTTTGGATCAGGATACATTGTTGGATAAGGTGGGAATTTTCCCAAAACAGGTTTCTAAGCAAAAATAGAATCAGGTAGTCAAAATGGGACAGTTTAATCACTTTTTCCTAACTAAATTCAACGTTAGAAGCTTTCCAGAACTTAAGCCCGGGTGTGATCCTGTTTGGCTGGAGAGAAGATTTAGACTATTTGACCAGTTTTGCTTTCCATCGGTGCAGCAACAGTCCAACCAGAACTTTAAATGGTTGGTTTTTTTTGATGTAGATACCCCTGAACCGTTTAAGCAAAAAATTGCTGCCTACGCCAACACATGGGCGAACTTTGTCCCTGTTTATCTGGATTGCCCCCTACCCTACGGTGAGTTTCCTGATGATGTTCGCAGGGTTGTTAAAAGCTACATTCCGGCAGACTGCGAGTATCTCATGACAACCTGGCTGGACAATGATGATGCTATTCACAAAGATTATGTCCAGATGGTTCAGGAAAACTTCAGCCCTGTGGATGGCGAAACGATCAACTTCTTCTTTGGTTATCAACTCGCCAATGGCAAGCTTTACTTTGATTTTGAGCTTGCCAACCACTTCATCACCCTGGTCGAAAAATACAACCCCGAGTCATTCAATACCTGCCTTTGCCGCCCTCACAAGGAGCTCTATGAGGTTTGCAAATCGGCTAAAAAAATCTTCTGCAAACCCGTGTGGATCGAAGTTGTTCATGGTTCCAACTATATGAACGTTTACCGTCGTGGCTTCCGGGTACCGACAGGCAACATTTTGAAGGACTTTTCGATTACTGCGGAAACCCCTCAGGATCAGGGACAACTCTTCCCCTTCCTGGTTGAACAGGCAAAAATATCTATCTTTTTCCCCTATTACTTTCTCCGTAAAGTTTTTCTCCGCATTAAACACAACCAGTTAGAAGAACTGGGCATGAGCCGTTTCGCAGTCAAAAATTACTAGTTGGACATTAATCGGCAGGAGAATACGCTCATGAAGATATTGATTACGGGCGGAGCAGGCTTTATTGGCAAATGGTTGATCGACAAAATTCCGACTGATGCTGAAGTAGTCATTCTTGACTCGCTGGACGAGCAGGTTCACCGTTCATCCCAAGATTTTGCACCGGAGCTAAAAGCGCGGGCAACGTGCCTTTGTGCCGATGTACAGGAAATTGGAGAGCATAAGGCGGCGATCGAGGGCACCGATGTCGTCCTTCACCTGGCCGCCCAGACTGGAACCGGGCAGTCAATGTACGAAATTAGCAAGTATGTCCAGCACAACGCCAACGGAACGGCCAAGTTATTAGAGCTCATCTCCAGCCTGGAGCAGAAGCCCCGCCGGATTGTGTTGTCCTCCAGTCGTGCCGTTTACGGTGAAGGAGCTTACACCGATGGTAAGGAAATCTTATATCCCAAAGGCCGACGCGTGGAAGACCTGCAAAAAGGCATCTGGGAAGTTTGCACGGAGCAGGGCGAACCACTGAAGTTCCTCCCCATGCACGAAAGCCATCTGACCAAACCCACTTCAGTGTATGGTCTAACCAAACTCTGGCAGGAACAGTTGTTGCAGAACTACTGCGAGAGCCAGAATATCGACCTGGTGACGCTGCGGTTCCAGAACGTTTACGGCCCCAAGCAAGAACTGGGTAACCCCTACACGGGCATCATTGGTATCTTCACCAATGCCATCTCTCAGGGGAACCCACTGGAAATCTTTGAAGATGGTTTGGTCAGCCGTGACTTTGTGTTTGTGGGGGATGTGGCGGAGGCAGTAGTGAACTGTGCAACCTACGAGAAACCCCTCAATTCCATCATTAACATTGGTACCGGGCTGGCAATGACACTGGTTGAGGTGGTCGAAACGATCGCTGAAATCGTTGGCAAACCCGCACAATACAAAGTCTCTGGACGCTTCCGTGTGGGCGACATCCGTCATGCGGTAGCAGACATGCGCCATTACGAAAGTATTTTTGGTTCATGGTCACCGACTTCTCTTAGAGCGGGGTTGGCTCAGTATCTAGAGTGGTATTTAGGGCAAGAACCTGTTAGCTATTCGACTCTTCAAGCATCCTTGAAAGAAATGGAACGAACCGGATTGTTACTCACCAAACAGGGTTAGATAACAGGCGATGGGCGATATTTCGGTTTTACATTTGAGCGAGTCTGACGTTGACAATGGGGGAGCAAGGGCAGCCCATCGATTGCATCAGGGGTTGCGATCGCTCGGTTCCTCTTCCCAAATGCTCGTCCGGGCAAAATTTGGCACCGATCCCACTGTCATTCGTGAGACATCATTCCTAACAAAGATATCACCTCCCCTATCAGGACTGCCGATGCGTCTTTATCCCAGGCGATCGGGGGGAATTTTCTCATCCCAATGGGTTCCTGATGTTCTGGCCCAGCGAGTCAGACAGTTTAACCCTGATATTGTTCATATCCATGCCATTTGTAATGGCTACTTGCAAATCGAAACGCTGAGGCAATTTCAAAAGCCCCTCGTCTGGACGTTGCATGATATGTGGCCCTTTACAGGGGGATGCCACTACAACCAGGATTGCGATCGCTACCAGGAGTCCTGCGGTGCCTGTCCTCAGTTGCAGAGCGATCGCCAGCAAGATCTCTCCCACTGGGTCTGGAAACGTAAAGCAAAAGCCTGGAAGGGACTAAACCTGACCTTAGTGGCAACAACATCCTGGATGGCAGAATGCGCCCGTTCTAGCTCTTTATTCAAAGACCTGCAGATTGAAACCATTCCACTCGGATTGGACACCGACAAATACAAACCCCACAATCGCCACTTCGCCCGTGAAGCATTGAATCTGCCTCAGGATAAACATCTGGTGTTGTTCGGTGCGATTGGTGGCACCAGCGATCGCCGCAAAGGATTTCACCTGCTCCAACCTGCTTTACAACGGTTAAGCCAGTCTGGATGGCAAGATCAGATCGAACTGGTGATTTTTGGGGCTTCCCAACCGGAACCGGCGATCGAGTTAGGTTTTAAAACCCATTATGTAGGACGATTGCATGATGATCTTTCGCTGACCCTCGTTTACTCTGCTGCCGATGTGATGGTTGTCCCTTCTGTTCAGGAAGCCTTTGGTCAAACGGCCTCGGAAGCTCAGTCTTGTGGTACGCCCGTAGTCGCATTCAATGCAACGGGGGTCAAGGATGTCATTGATCATCAGCAAACAGGCTATTTAGCCACTCCGTTTGAGGTGGAAGATTTGGCAAAAGGAATTGTCTGGGTTCTGGAAGACCAAGAGCGTCATCGTCAACTGCAATTCCAGGCACGGGAGAAGGGACTACGGGATTTTGCTTCTGAAACGCAGGCCAGTCGTTATATGTCCTTATACACAAAGCTTATAGGAGGTTAAAACAGGGATGAGAATACCGGTTGTCATACCTACTGCGAACTGTTCTAACGAAAAGCTACATTGCCATTTATTTCCAAAAACCTTAGAAAGGAGCTTCTGATCGATGATGTATTTGTCAAAATTCCTATATATCATCTCCGCCAGCAAAACCAAGCTCCTACTAATACTATGTTTTTTCCTAATAGTTTCGGCATTAGATGCTGTTGGCATCGGATTAATTGGTCCATTTATTGCACTGGCAACAAACTCAACTTCAATTAAAAAAAATGATTGGCTATTTGAGTTTTATAAGTATTCAAATATTGGTGATATCAATCATTTTATTGCTTTCTTAGGGCTGACGATCGTTATTTTCTTCTATCTCAAATCATTTATCTATTATTGGATTCAGCAATATGTGCTTGAGTTTTGTTATGCCCAGCAGGTCAAACTCAGACTCAGGCTTATGGATACTTATCTTTTGCTGCCTTATACATTTCATTTAAAGACGAATTCCGCAAGCATCATACAGAATATTGTTACTGAGTCTGCGAACTTTACTTATGCAATTTCAATTCCACTCTTTAATGCAACTGCAAATGCTTTTGTCCTGCTTGTGATTCTGTTGCTTTTAGCAAAGACAGATTTTCTGGCAACAGCCACTATTCTAGGGTTGCTCCTACTGGCTGCTGCCCCATTTCACTACTTTAGGCACAAAATCACTAACTGGGGTAAGGATAATATTGATTCGTTAACTGAAACGGTGCGGGTCGTAAATCATGCAATCGGCGGATTCAAGGAAGTCAAGGTAATTGGATGTGAATCTTTCTTCGAAAATCAGTTGAGTGCTCAAGCCCATAAATTTTCAAGAGCAGCAAGTCGTTTTCATTCTGTTCAACAGCTTCCCCGTATTGTTGTTGAAGTCATTTTAATGACTTTTATAGTAGGATTCGTTTCCTTATCACTATTTTTCTCAGAGCGCTCAGAAAGCTTGGTTTCAGTGCTGGGTATTTTCGCAATCGCTTCAATTCGTATTTTGCCATCAGCAAATCAACTGATGAATTGTATTAATACGCTTCGTAACTCCAAGCCAACTCTTGATAGAGTTTATTTGGTTCTAAAGGAATTAGAGAACCCTGAGGTCAGCCGCTATTTAAAGATGTTTCGTGGTTTGTCTCTAGATAATAAAGCTAAAAATACCTTCAATAGCTTTGATTCTCTTAAAACTAAACCCTTAGAATTTAAAGAAAGAATAGTCTTAAGTAAAGTCAACTACGCCTATCCTGGAGTTGTTGAAAATGCTCTTTCAGATGTTTCATTAACAATTAGGAAAGGTGAGTCAATTGGTTTAATAGGTAGATCAGGTGCCGGGAAAACCAGTCTGGTTGATGTTTTATTAGGTTTATTAATTCCTCAATTTGGGGACATTCAGGTTGATGGCTTCTCTATTTATGACGATTTACGGGCCTGGCAGGGCTTGATTGGGTATATTCCTCAATCTATTTTTCTGAGCGACGATACGATTGAGAGAAATATTGCTTTTGGTGTTCCTGATCATCTCATTGATCAGCAGAGGTTGAAGCATGCAATTCGTCTAGCTCAGCTGTCGGAATTGATTGACCAACTGCCTGAAGGTGTTCAATCAATGGTAGGTGAACGCGGAACCCTTCTATCTGGAGGGCAAAGACAAAGAATTGGAATTGCTCGTGCTCTTTATCACGAACGAGAAATCTTAGTGCTAGATGAGGCAACTTCAGCCTTAGACAATGAGACGGAGAAGTTAATTAGTGAGTCGATCCGAGCCCTAAGTGGCACAAAAACCATGATTATCATTGCTCATAGACTGTCAACAATTGAGCATTGCGATCGCATTTATGAAATGGAAAAGGGAAGGGTTGTTAGATCCGGCAATTATCAGGAAATTGTTTTACGGGGACAAATTTCTAAACCTATTTAGACAGGTATACCTTATGAAGCCAACTCGTAGTAGCAAGAGCTAAGTAACTCTATTCTTCACTGTCCAGGAAAGCTATTAAACTTTGCGCCAATCTACCAGGTTCATCATACTTCTACTTTTTTAGAAGAAGTTTTTTTTAACAGGAAGGAATAATGTCTGCCAAACAACTAAGAGAACAGCATCTTCTTCTAGGTAAAAGTTTTTCAGCTAAGTATTGGCTAAAAATTTTGTTCGTCACCATATTATTAATTGGAATATTTTTCCGAGTCGTCAACCTTGACAAAAAGCCTGTATGGATTGATGAAACACATACATTTTCTGTTATCTCAGGCTATGCTGATTCGGAAGTTGTCGAAAAATTTCTTGGTCAAACACCTGTTGATGTTAAAACCTTCCTAAAATATCAGTACCCAAACCCTGATAAAAGTTTGTCTGATTCTTTTCGTAAACTTTATACAGATGTACATCCACCACTCTATTTTTTGATCGCCCGTACTTTTGTTGAATGGTTTGGAAGTTCAGTGAAAGTATTGCGAAGCGCGTCTGCTTTTCTAAGTATCTTAACCCTACCTGCTCTCTACTGGCTTTGCTTAGAGCTATTTCAATCATCCTTGGTCGCTCAAGTAGCAACTGTATTATTTTGTATTTCTCCTTTTCAGGTTTTATATGCCCAAGAAGCTAGACCCTACAGTTTATTCACTTTAGTGATTCTGTTATCGAGTGCTTCATTACTTTGGGCAATGCGAACTAAAAGAACTCTCCCGTGGTTTATCTATTCGTTATCTGTCCCTTTAGGTCTCTACTCACAATTCTTCTTCTTATTTGTTCTATTCGGTTATTTTAGCTACATTTTTGCAGTTGAATCTTTTCAATTTACAAAAAGGCTTCAAAGCTTTCTACTAGCAACCCTAGCTGGTTTTACGGCTTTTTTGCCATGGCTAATTACTGTTCTCATTCATTTGTCTGACTTTAAGGAGAAGTCTTCCTGGATAGTTAATCATACGCTCTCTATTTTGGGTGCACTTCGCTTATGGTCTGAGAATATTAGCCTCTCGTTTGTTGACCCCCGCGCTAGTGAATATTTTGGTTTTGGAAGATTTGGGTTTTATTTCTTAATTCCATTTATCATTATCCTATTTGGCTACTCTCTCTATTTTCTCTGTATTAAAACGTCTAAGCCCGTTTACTTGTTTGTGCTTACTCTAATTGCTTCTACAGCACTGCCTTTAATTGCCGCGGATTTAATATTAGGAGGAAATCGCCAGATTTGGCCCAGATATCTGATTCCATGTTTTCTTGGTTCTCAGATCAGTGTTTCGTATCTTTTGGCAACTAGAGCATTCTCCCTGAGCCCAAGTTATACAAATCAAAAATCCAGATTTTGGTTACTAATAACGGCAACTTTAGTAACAGCTGGAATCTTTTTTTCCTCAGTCATTGCTCAGGCTGATACCTGGTGGAATAAGTACAGTGGAGGTGTAACAATTCAAATTGCCAAGCTAGTGAATCAGGCTGAAGATCCACTCGTTATTGTCAATCCTTCTCCTTTTAGCACAGTTTTCTACTACGCGTTTGAACCAGATGTAAGACTTCTATTTGCTTCTGATCAGAAGTTAGTGATTGATCCTTCCTATATGAACGGCAGCATTTTTTTGCTGAATCCTACTGATGCTTTGAAAGCAGATTTAAACCGTCTGCTTGATATAAAATTGCTTGCTCAGTCTCCGGATCCTGGTCCAGTGCCTGGAAAACCAATTGAACTTTGGAAAGCTGAAAAGCGCATTAGGAAGTAATGAGCGAAGCAAATCATTGATTCCTTTTCGGGTGTTTCGTCACTTTCAAAGCAGTATCCGTTGCTGCATCCTACAGTGAGAAAATAATTGTAAAATGTTTTTCTAATCAAGGGGATGGATATTTTAAACTGCACTGAGATGAGCAACTACCTCTTTTTTATTGTGATGCCCTATCCCTTTACGGTGGGGTAGTTTTTTTACATGAATTTACCCCAATCAGCTTATGCTATGCATTCCTTCTGTGCCAAGTGTGGTAGATGTTTCAATTGTTGTGCCGCTCTATAATGAAGCGCCCAATGTTGACTACTTGATCAATCGACTTAAAGCTGTTTGTGAGCAGCTTGATTTATGTTACGAAATCGTTTGTGTCAACGATGGTAGTCGGGATGAGACCCTGTCTTCTCTAATAAAGCAGCATCATCAAAATCCTTCGATCAAGGTCATCAATCTATCCCGAAACTTTGGTAAGGAGGTAGCGTTAACAGCAGGACTTGATTATGCAACTGGGCGCACAGTGGTCCCGATTGATGCCGATTTACAAGATCCGCCGGAACTGATTGCAGAAATGTTGGAGAAGTGGCGAGAAGGGTATGATGTTGTTTATGCTGTACGGCGATCGCGCCAAGGGGAAAGTTGGCTTAAGAAGTTTACTGCTGATAGCTTCTATCGAGTAATTAGTCGCATGAGTCGGGTCTCAATCCCTCGTAATACAGGCGATTTTCGACTGATGGATCGGAAGGTGGTAGAGGCTTTGAAACAACTACCAGAGCGGAGCCGTTTTATGAAGGGGTTGTTTGCCTGGGTTGGTTTTAAGCAAACTTCTATCTACTACGATCGTGCTCCCCGCTATAAAGGTCAAACGAAGTGGAACTATTGGAAACTATGGAACTTTGCCATTGATGGTATTACCTCTTTCAGTCTTGCTCCTCTGAAGGTTTGGAGTTACGTAGGGCTTATTTTATCCCTTCTGGCTCTAATTTATGCAAGTTTTTTGATTCTTCGGACATTGATTTATGGGGTGGATCTGCCCGGTTATGCCTCCATCATGGTTGGTGTTCTGTTTTTAGGCGGAATTCAGTTAATCACGCTGGGAGTTATTGGAGAATACCTAGGGCGAGTATATGAGGAAGTCAAAGGCCGCCCACTGTATCTCGTTCGAGACCTCTATGGAATTGCTTCACCCACGCCAGCAGCAGGTAGTGAGCCTGAGATGGATTCGGGCAGAACCAGAGAGTTAAAGCGTATTCGTCCAACTGAAACTGGAGAACTCCGATGATTCGTCTGCTTATCAGTCTGTGCTTGCTTGCAACAGCTATAGGAATCTACCTTATTGGAGCAATTCAACCGGAACAACTTCAGTTAACTCTACAACGAGCAGGAGTTTGGGCGCCGATCGCTTACATTGTGATTTATGTTGCGGCAACTGTTCTCATCCTACCTTCAACAGCATTAAATCTAGTTGGTGGAGCGATTTTTGGTCCGTTGATGGGAACACTTTGGACTAGTATGGCTGCTGTAGTTGCCGCTGTAATCGCCTTTATGTTCACGCGATCGATTGGGCGGGATATAGTTTCCAAGCGCATTGCTGGTCGGTGGCAAGCTTTAGACGCTGAAATTCAGACAGGTGGATTGTTCTATATGTTTGCTATCCGACTGCAACCAGTCATTCCCTACGGATTAGTGAATTTTGTTGCCGGGTTAACCTCGATTCGCTTTAAAGACTTTTTCATCGGTACTGCCCTAGGAACAGTTCCAGGCATATTTCCATTTGTACTATTAGGTAGCTTTGGCTTGAAAGCGATCAAAACAGGGGAGTACCTCCCCCTTCTGTTGGCTTTATCATTAATTGCTCTACTAATTATCAGCTCAGTTTGGTACTATCGTCGTCGCACTTTATCGCCTAAATTTCTTTCTCATTCTGATACTCGAAAGTAACAACAAACAATATCCCAAAAAAGACTCGGAAGTTAATACCCCTAGAGAAATATCAAGCTATTATGACTACATTTTCAAATAGTCCTACTCCCCAAGAACAACCTGATTCCCATCCTCACAAAAATCAAAACCAGACATTTGAAGGATTCGATTTTTTGCGGACTGTCTTTGCTATTGCGATCGTTGCACTTCATTGCTATTTGTTTTTTCCAGGCAGTTCGAAGATTGGTGTAATATCGATTGGAGATATTCTTCGTGCTAATGTAGCCTATCTAGCAGTTCCGGTTTTTTTTCAAATTTCATTGTTTCTGTTTTACATTAAGAGTGAAAAAGTAGGTCCTCTATACCTGATTCAAAAACGTCTTCCCAAGCTTGCATCGTTATACCTATTTTGGGTTAGCTCGCTACTTGTTTTTAATATTCTATTAAATGGAAAACTTGAATCTTTGCAGAGTAGCATTTCATCTATAAAATCTCTGATTGAATTTGTTGTTGGTGGTGGCAACTCGCCTCTGTATTTCTTTTTCTCTTTGGCATTTATTACAGTAATTGCTGAGGGTGTAGTCTTAGGTCTTGGAAAAATTAGAAAAGACATTTTGAAGCATAGTATCCTTTATATTTTGTTAGGCGCTTCTTGTGTGCTGTTGATCGTATTTTCACTACTAAGAACGCCTGATGCTTTGTTTGAAAATGTGCCCAGTTTTGTAAGATCTCTGTCTAGCTTTTCTCAATGGGCTTATAACCCACTAAATTTCTTACCTTACGTTTTTACAACTGCGATCGTGGTTCAAGAGTACAAGTTAGGTTTACTGAGGAGGGAAAACTCAAAATTACGGCTTAAGCTTTTGATTTTCATAGTGTTATTTTTAATTTTTGCAACATTAGAGTGGGTATTCTCATTAGAGCCAGCATCCTCTCAACATCTACTTCACTATTCAAGGTTGTCTTTAGTTTTTGGTTCTTGGATTCTCTTGTACTTAGCTATTCTATCTGAGCGTGCAGTGCCTAAGATTGTTCGATTTATTTCAAGCTGTTCTTTGGGCATCTATACATTACATCTTTTCTTTTCCTATGGTTTGTTTGAAAATCCTGCTCTTACCGCTTTTAATCCCGTATTGCAAAGCTCCCTGAACTTGATTGTTTTGTTCCAGTTCGGAGTCGCACTACTAGGCTCTATTAGCCTAACTATGATATTTAGGCGAGTTAAATTCTTAAGAGGGTTTGTCTAGATCAATTTGCGTTGTTCAATATCGGATTTGAGAGCTAGAAACCGACCCATAGCGGTAGATTTGAGGTCTAAGTAAGTGAATACAAAGGTTAAGCCACCTGAGCGGATAGGAATTGTTTCAGCTAACCATGCTGGTTACGTCGAAGCAATGTTTCAGTGCATAGAGAATGGAAACATTGCAGTTCCACTTCGTTCTGTGAATGATCATGATCGCATTAGTTTAGCCAATGTGGATCGTGCAATCGTGCCAAAACCTGATTCTTCTTGGATGCAACGACAATGGACTGCTCAAACGACGGCTAATGTTGCCTTAATTTCTTTCACCTCTGGCACAGAAGGTTCTCCTAAAGGCGTCATTCTAACTCATAACAACCTGGCAGATGTGGTTACGCGATTAAACGCGTTAATGCAAGTAGACGACAGTATTAGCGAGTATATCGGTGTACCAGTTTATCATTCCTTCGGCTTTGGTCGCTGTCGGGCCGTAGCTACAGCAGGGGGGAAATTTTTCATTCCTGATAATGGCTTTAACCCTTCTGAGATCGGAGTGATGCTTAGAAATGGAGAGATCAATGCAATCTCAGCTGTTCCAAGTCTTTGGCGGGTCTTACTTGCAAATCAAGATGTAATTGGCAGCTATGGCAAGCGAGTTCGTTGGATTGAAATTGGTAGTCAATATATGAGCCGTCAGGAAAAAGAGGAGCTTAAGGCCCTATTTCCTGAAGCAAGAATTGTACAGCATTACGGCTTGACCGAGGCATCTCGCACAACATTACTTGAAATTCATGAAGTTGAGGGGGAAGCCCTGGAATCAGTCGGTCAAGCCTTCGGTAGTGTAGCTGTCAAACTTACTGAAGACGGACGGATTGCAGTTCGTGGGGAACATGTTGCTCAAAAATACCTGATTGAGGGTAAAGAGACACCACTAAAAGACACTGAAGGCTGGTTCCTAACCAAGGATCTGGGCAGTCTGGAAGACGGCTATTTGTACTACAAGGGTCGAGCCGATGATGTAATTAACTGCGGTGGCATTAAAGTTCATCCCGAAACTTTAGAAACTAAGATTTATGCCCGTATTGGATATAGCAATGGTTTAGCCATTTGCCGTAAGCAAGATCCGATGCGGGGAGAGGGTTTTTTGGTTGCGGTAACAAAAGATTTAATGGTTGATCAGCAACAGCTACGAGAAACCGTTATACAAGCAACTCAAGAGTTAGGGGTTAACGCCGCGAACGCAATCACAATTATTGCAGTTGATAATCTACCCAAAACGGCTACCGGAAAAATTCAACGGAAACAGTTGGCTGATTGGTATGCTCACGAGTTTTCCCAGAAAGACCAATTAGCAGATACAATCGATTCAGCTTCAGCAACCGGTTCACCCATTCAGGCAGTCTTTTGCCAAACCCTCAAAATCCATCAGATTCAACCCCAGGATACCTTTATTTCCCTCGGGGGTGATTCCCTCTCTTACGTCCAATTAGGAATGGAACTTGAGCGTTACCTTGGCTATCTTCCTCGAAACTGGGAGCGAGTGCCCCTAAGCGAATTGGAGCAACTAGTTCCTCAGAAGCGATTCAGTACGACCATTGAAATGAATATTCTCCTGAGAGCCTTAGCCATTTCTGGAGTAGTGATCAATCACTCTGGCTTTCATTTCATTGAGGGGGGGGCAAAATTGCTCCTTTTACTTGCTGGACTCAACTTTGCTCGTTTTCAAGGCTGTGCTCTAATTCAGGGTCAGTTGAAATCGATCCTGCCCTTGTTAAAGCATATTCTGATTCCTTATTTCATTGTCACGATCGCCTATCAGGTTTGGAAGCAAAAGCTTGATCTGATGGTTTTACTTTTGCTAGGTGACTTTCAAAGTGTCCAACAACAAATTGAAAATAATATATTTTTTGTTTGGTTTATTGCCAATCTTGTCCAGACGATTATTTTGTTTTCAATTCCGTTTAGTGTTCAGGCTGTCCGCAACTTTGCCAAAGCCTCTCCCTGGAGATTCGGGGTTGTCTCTTTAGGAATTGGAGCCACTACCCATATAGTAGGACCATTACTGTGGGATAGCAGTTACACTGCTGACCAGGTGCCCCACATGTTGTTCTGGTTATTTGCTTTGGGCTGGTGCATTCACTTTGCTAAATCTAGAACTGAAAAGATAGCCACTACAGCTCTAATCTTGATAACTATGCCTGCTTTCCTCGGGTTTGAGGGTTTACAGGCATGGTGGGCTTTAATTGGATCAATCCTTCTACTTTGGCTACCCTATGTATCGATTCCAAGCCTCATTAAGTCCCCTATTCAAATGATTAGTGCAGGGTCATACTACATCTACTTGACTGTTCTGATTTTCATTACCATTGTCACGAAGCTAATTGGACATAATTACCCGTTGATAACGATGTCAGTCACTTTACTTGGAGGAGTCTTGACATGGGCTGCTGTACAAGAATTACAACAATTTCTATCTAATAAACACTTTATAAAGTGGAAGAAGCAAACAGATTCCCAAAATTAATTTCTGATTAAGACTATCTTTTTAAGTACGCAGGCGTAATTGTTTGTTAAAGGAGGGAGTGGGAGCGTTGCCCCCAGGCAGGGGGTTTCACCCCCTCCACCCCCAAAATCATCTTTAGTTTAATTACACCCAGCTACTTAGTTGGAGCAATGAAATTAAGCATCAAAAATATAACCTGGGGTATGATGAGGTGAAAGAGTCACAACGCCTAGCTGGTATTGATATATTTCGTGGCTTAGCAATGTATGCCGTCATCGTTGTGCACATTGATGAAGGAGTCAATGTTGTGCCTCCTGGTTGGCTCGATATTACCAACTTTGCGGCCTTCAGTGTTCCCTTCTTTCTTGCAACAGCTTTTTACTTTGCAATTAATAAACTCTACACTTCTCAGAAGCAGTATCCCCTTAAATCGAGGTTGCTACGTTTACTAATTCCTTATGGGATATGGTCTGTCTTGTATTTACTGTATAAAGCTGCTAAATATATAGTGGATGGTGAACCAAACAGAGTATTTCAGCTTTTTCAAGATCCGCTTTCTTTGGTTTTCTTTGGCGACGCTTCTTATCATCTCTACTTTCTGCCGTTACTGATCATGGGGACTTTATTGATCAGGTTTGTAGAGTTCTTAATAGAAAAGAAGGCTTCCTGGAGAGGAGCAGGATTGATCGCGCTTATCAGTTTACTGGTTTATCAAGGAATTCTCAGTTCGGGAAATGGTTTGAGGAGACCAGATAATATTGCATTTGAATCCCTTCTCGCTGCTATTTTTCCCGAGGGGAACTCTAACCCCTTATTAAGGCTTCTCCTGGTTGAGCTTTCCTGGGCCTTAAGATGTTTACCCTATGTCATGTTTGCCATGCTTCTGGCACACCCGAAAGCAAATAAATTTTGGTTAGCGTTAATTAGTAATTACCCTACTTTTTGGGTTCTAGTATTTCTAGCTGTTAATATCTTTGGCCCTTGGGTTTTACCGAATGCTATTGAAGAAATTGCTAGGGGTTATACTGCACTCATTGCTGCGATCGCAATCTCTAGTGTGTTGAAAGAAACCGCTTTAGTTAAGAACATTGGGCTGTGCTCTTTTGGCATCTACTTAATACATATCTTTTTTGTCGAAGTTTTTCAATCAGTGGTTGCTCGTCTCTACCCCGGTTACAACAGCAATGCCAGCACTGCTATTTTGCTTTTGGCTGCGGCTCTTGTATTTTTGGTTAGTTGGGGCACGATAAACTTTCTGCTGAAACACAAAAGACTTGCACAGGTCTTATAGGAGTATTTTTTGTCAAATATACCCAGACCGACAAAATCCTGAATTCGCATGACATTGTAAATCAGCGCCCTAACTACGCAGGCGTAATTGTTTATTTAAAGGGGGAAGTGGGGGCATTGCCCCCAGACAGGGGGGTTCACCCCCCTCCACCTAAAATCATCTTTAGTTTAATTACACTCAGCTACTTAAATTTGTGCAAATCGCTGCAGGCGTAAATATAAAGTTATAGTGTAGCTCAAACATTTGATTAGGAAACAAGATAAAATTCTGTCAGAAAAATTCAGTGAACCCACGGATGCAATTAAACGATATAGTTCAGTCAGCATTGTAGCGATTTCAAGATCAGTCTCATGTGCTAACTCAAATTGACCGATTTCTCGCCCTCTTGCCCCCTCTTTCCAGAAATTCGTTAGATTTAGGTTGGCCAAATAATGCCTTATTCTGACACATCTACCGTCTCAAACAAGCAGAAGCAGTCTAGTTTTCTACGGTACGTGCATAACTTCCGGGGATTAGCCATTTTGCTCATTGTAGTTGCCCATACAATGCAGGTTGTGACCTGGCAAGACCATCCGGAGATACAGGTTTTCCTGAACGTTGTTCTTCAGAATGGCAGTGTTTATTTCGTTTTTATCGCAGGCTTTTTGTTCCAATATTTATCTCGAAAATATGCTTACAAAACCTATCTAATTAGTAAATTTCAGAATGTTCTTTTACCCTACTTTCTCATTTCCATACCTTCTATTCTTTACTGGCTACTGAGAGGTGGTCCAGGCAATGTTGATATTGCCAATTTCTTTAATTTGCCTCCCCTCGGCAAAGCCATCGCCTTTTACGCAACGGGTGACCACCTCTTTACCCTGTGGTTTATCCCAATGATCAGCCTTTACTACCTCCTTGCCCCTGGTTTTATTTGGATCGATAGACACCCAAAGGCTTATTGGATTATCCCTATCCTGCTGCTAGTAACACTCTACGTTAACCGCACCCCTGAAAACTATATTGTTCCAACAGCGATCCACTTTTTATCGATCTACGTTTTGGGTATGGTTTGCTCTCACTATCGAGAGAAGTTGTTTGTAGTCGTAAAACATACTTGGTTCTTTCTTGTTCTTACCGCGACTAGCTTAATTGTTCATGAAACGCTCATACGAATAGATCTGCATCTTCCAGATGAGATGCTGTCAGTAAATACGATTAGTAAAGCTATATTTTGTGTCTTACTCATGTATGTTTTCTGGTATTTTGATACCCTGATTGCTGATTCTCACCATTATTGCCTGGGAATATTAGCTGATTTCAGCTTCGGCATATTTTTCCTACATGGGTATTTCTCCAAAGTCTACTTTAGTATTATTTACAGGTATTTTGGGATGGATTCTTTTTGGTCTCACGCAAATATCCCAACATTCCTGATTTTACTGATATTAAAGTTAATCGGTCCAATCCTGGTGATTTACTTCCTTAAGTCAATACTTCACAAAAAGAGCCGTTACCTGGTCGGCTGTTGAACAGTTGGAAGCAACAGGCCAAGAAAGGCAAGGAACCTTAAGAAGGATTGATGGTTGCTCATTTGGCTCTCAGATATAGCGACTCTGTTTAGTCATAATGCAACAGAGGTATTTGCTAAAGCCAATTTTTAGCTGCCACATATAACTTATCGCCTACCTGTTGAAGGCTCCAAGATACAAGCGTCACTAGCAGAAGGCAAAAACCAAGTAAGTATAGCAATTGATGAATGCCAGCCTCAGGAAAATAAAATGCTTTCATCGTTATATAAATTGGACGATGAAATAAATACATCGCATAACTACTATAACTAAGAAAAAGTATGAGGCTAGTTCTAGTAAAAAAGTCTCGTTTTCGGTAACTTAACACAAAAATTAGATATGACGACGACAATATAAAAGGAATTTCTTTTAGTTTCTCTATAGTCCACAAGTCAGTATTTATCATATAAAGAATTAAAGCTATTATCAGAGAGACAACTGCATTTTTAATATTAAAAAGCGAGTTTTCCATATCAAATATGGCGGAATATACACCCACAAAAAAACAGGGAAAGTAGAGGATTAATCTAATATCTATTGTTTTAAAAACGACCATCAGTATTGTCATCAAAACCATTGTTAAACCAGTAAATAAAATGTAATTTTTAAGGTTTTTTGCAAGCCTAACTAAAAAAGGTGTTGTTAAGTAAAACAACATAATCATAGTTATAAACCATAGAGTTCGCGGGGCTGGGCCGTGAAGCATGGATACAAGGAATAGAGATTTTAGAGATGTTAAACCATCATTCTGTTTGTAAACGAAGAACAGAATAACGGCAACTAAATATAATGGATATATTCTGACCAACCGCTTCACATAAAAATCTTTTATTCCTGGCGATGTCATGACAGATTTTCCATTTAAAAAGCCCGATATTAAAGTAAATAATCCAAGAGCTATCAGGGTAATCTTTTCGGAGATAGGGTATAGGTTCCGTGGAAGAAAGTCAGTATAGTCAAATACATGCCAATAACCAACAATGTATAGCATGCTAAAAACTTTCAAATAATCGATAAAAATTAATTTCTCACTATTTTTCATGAGAATTCCTAAGAGATTTACAAAATAAAAAATTAAAAAAGTACAATTACGCTTTAGCTTAAGTAGGTAGGCTCTACATGAAGTCCATAAGCTGGGTATGAGCAAGTGGCAACCCCGCTAACTTTAAACCTTTGAACCGCACATTATAAGTGGACATGAACCATGACTGGTTACATATCACTTCAGGAGCTTCTCATAGATATCAAACCGTCTCTCAGCTACAAATGACTGGGAATAACTTGTACGCATTAATTCCTGAGCGTTTTTGCAAAGAGCAAATGTACGATCTAAGTCGGCAAGCAAATACTCTGCTGCAAAGCAAAAGGAAGCTGTATCGTCAGCAATCATGATGCTCTCCAGATGCTTGGCGCTATTTCCGATTAAGGATTGGGGATGAGCGATCACTGGCATCCCTTGAGCCATCGCTGTCAAAGTCTTTGCTCTGAGACCTCCACACAGTCTCATCGGAGAGATGTAGATACTACTTTTAATTAATGAGCTTAAATCATCAACAAAGCCGGTAAAAACGACTTGGCTAGGGTGGTCTTTATATCGCTGTTTTGTTTCCTGACTCCAGGAACCAACAACATGAAGTCGCAAACCAAATTTCTTGAAAATTGTCGGGGCAATCTCTTCCAGAAACCAGTTAATCCCATCTTTATTGGGAAAATGATATTCAGTGCCAACAAAGAGAAGCTTATCTGGTCGGAAAAATTTGTCTCGATCGAGTTCAATGAAATCTCGATCGAGTACGGGAAAGGGGGCTAAAACAACCTCGGTTCTCGTGCCTTGTGAATTCAAAGCCTTATCAAGAACAGCAGCTTCAGGTTCTGTATTTGCAATAACAACGTCATACTGTTGAAGAAAAGAAATTTCTATTGTTTTAATGTAATCTCGAATGTAACTCGCATATTCTGACTGAGTAAGCCCTGCATTAATAAATGAATCAACTCTATAAAATTGACAATCATAACAACCATAAACCTTTTTAACAGCATTGGGAATTAGACTGATCAGGTTTAAGTTGGATTCAAAATCTAATTGAATGATGTCGATGTCATCATTATTGATAATTTCTAAAATTTTATCAATTTTCTTTTTCGAGTTAGGAGGATACAAAAATGTATGGAATTTAACCAGGTTTCCATCAAAGTCATTTCCTGCCTCAAAACTGTTATCAATAAAGCTATTTTTGACAAAGACTTTAGCAGCAGTAGCAAGTTTTTTTAGAAAATTTGCTGATTTTTTAAGAATATCAAACAACTTTGCAGAGCTTGATTCCTTGACTGAGTCCTTTAATGTATAGAACTTTATATTCGGTAGTAATTGCTTTAATTCATCAAGCTCTTGATCACTAGGAGTGAAATGTTGATGAAATAACACACTGATGTTGCACTTTTTGCTTAGTGGCTCAAGGACGCCAAACTGGGCTATACCAGCTCCATTGATGGGAGGATAGACCTGAAAATCTGAAACGATTAGTACATTCATGAATCTATGGGGATGGGTACCAACTTAAGGTGAAACAGATTATCTGACAAACATTTGAGCTGCGTACAGCCTATAAAAACGGGACTATCGCTATTCAACGGGCAAAGGATTGGTCTACAGTATCTCCTGCCTGGATTTTAATTGATGAAAAATCTGGCAAATATTTTTATTGAAAATCATAAATTCATACTGTTGCTAATTTATTTCCCATGGTTTTCATACTTCAATATAGATATATGAAATCAACGTCTTGCTCATATACCTACCAGTTCTGCTCTACACCAATTTGCAAATGTGCGTACCCCTTGTTTCAGTGGCACTTCCGGCTGAAAGCCTAAGGTTTGAATCTTAGTTATCTCTGCTTGCCAATTCAATGGGTTGCCTACAACGATTTTTCCGTCAAACTTTAAGCTCCCCTGATAATCAAGAGCTTCCAAAAGGAGTTCAGCAAGTTCAGCAATCGTTACCTCTATGCCTGTTCCCAAGTTATAGGCTTCACCCTGCATCGGTGCTTTGTTAGCGATGACAAACAATGCTTTAGCAATTTCAAGAGCATGGATAAAATCCCGGCTTTCTTGCCCAGTCCCTTGCAAAGTAATTGAATCCTGAAAGATCGCTTTATGGCAGATATCCCACATCACTTGGCGACGGATACCAGGTCCGTAGGCAGAAAAGATTCGAACACTTGCTGTTGCCATATCATAAACTTTACTGAACTCAAGACAAAGTTGTTCACCTTGCAATTTATGAAATCCATAAGGTGATATAGGAGATGGCAAATGTTCTTCACTGATTGGAAGTGATCGAGGATTTCCGTATACAGCTGCACTAGAGAGATAAATAAACTTACATTGGGGTGCGCTAACACGCAGCGTATTGAGAACTTCAAAAGTCAATAAAGTATTTCCGTAGAAGTCAGATGCAGGGTCAGTGATCGATGAAGCAACTGAAGCTCTCCCAGCACAATGAACCCACACTTGAGGAGAATAGGATGCGATAAGTGTAGCGAGACTGGGGTCAGGAAGTTGCAAACGATGGTAAGCTTTCAAATTCGCAAGAGGTGCATTCTCGGGAGGTGAATTATCTATACCAATAACAGACCAACCCTGCTCTATAAAGTAGCGGGCTACATAGCGACCGATAAAACCTGCGACACCAGTTACCAGCAGTGATTTTGACATTCTTGGTTTACTTCAACTAAATAAAGTGATATTTTCGTGCTACTTTTTATTAAGAAAGATTCAATGATGATTGAAGCGTATTCCAAATTTTAATCCAACCCCGGTAAGGCTTGAAATATAAACGATACTCTTTAGGAAATAGAGCCACATGTTTAGATGCTAGATACCGGTGAACTACTTTATTCTTTTCTTCACTGCGTGAAGCCGTGCTTAATGATATTGGTTTAACTCTATACTCAAACAGAATTTCCGGGATATGATAAAAGCGGTATCCCTTCTTAGCAATGCTTAGCCACAGATCCCAGTCGTCATAGCATCCAAAAGGCATATTGATATCGTAAGGACCGCATTCATCCCAAACTGATTTACGATAAACTGCACACATATCAATATAGTTGTGATTGATCAACCAGGACAAATTAAAATCTGGGATTCTTTGGACAGCTCTAAACCCATTTGCAAAACTGACCGCTTCGTAGGGAACGCTGAAAGCGGGAAGCTCTTCTAAAGAATTAATTCCTTCTCCAAAATGCTCAACATCGCCATAGACAACCGCAACATCGGGATATCGATCAAGAATCTCAATTCCTTGATAAATATAAGCTGCCCGAATTCGATTATCTGCATCTAATGGTAATATATACTCCCCTTTTGCCAGTCTAATACCAGTATTTCTAGCAGCAGGAGCTCCCTGGTTTGGTTGATCAATAACTTGATAGCCACTGCTCCTCAGTTCATTCAAAACTTGATGGGTTAATGGGTCTGTAGAACCATCATTAACAATAATAATTTCATAAATCGGGTCTGGACAAGCTATCACGCTTGCCACCGCTTCTTTAATAAATTGACCATCATTAAAACAGGGAATGATGATTGACACCCGATTTTTTTTAGAGCTGTTCATTCCATTTTCCGTGAATTACTAAACTAAATTAGTAAGTAAGTGTCCTACTTAGAAGCTTCGGAAGACAAAATCTTTTGGCCCAACCAATTCAGATCATTTGCAAATTCATTAAATAGACTACTAACGAATTGTTGTTTCGTCCTAGGGAATAGCTGTTCATAGGGATGAAAAATTCTGGCACCTATCTCAGTGCTTAAGTGGCGATAAATCGGTATCAACGAAATCTCCCGCTTAGCCGGATTTAACGGATTTGGATTGAATCTTAAGTGGAAAGAGTTCCACGCCCGTCTCATCGGATTTTTTTCCTGGAAAATTGGATCGGTGTCTACCCACCAAGCGTGGAAAGGATGGTCTTCACAAAATGGAGTTCCAAATATTTGGGCGTAGATTGGAATCCTATACTCCAAAAAGCCCAATTCTGGTTCTTCAACTTTCGAGTATTTTTCTAAAAAAGTTCTGGGAAAGCCTATAACGATGAATAAACATCCCAATGGGTTCTGATCGTAGTCATAGGTCTTGCGGACATGCCCTAAAAAATCGAGATACCGTTGTCTAAGGTCTGGAACCTTGGGTGAAACCCATTGCCAATCATGCTCAACTTCTGTAACAGGCCGAAGCCCAGATAGCAAAATTTCGTCTTGTTTGAGCATTGAGAAAAGTTTTTCAACGGCTCCAAATACGAGCATATCCCACTGAACAACAACGATCGTATCCCACTCCAGATGCTGGCCGCGATCGCGATACCACTGGGTAATCATCAAATCCCCCTGAATCCACTTCCAGTAGGAATCCTTTGGCTCCGTAAAAGCGTAGAAGTCATCCAGGTAAGAACTCAAAACTGACTGATAGAGATCGACCATTGCTAGATCGCCTCCATACAAACCATAAATCGGTGTGGTGGGGTTATGCCGACGCAAAATTTCCAGGCGGTTCTGGCAAATTTCCGGTTTCTTATAAAACCAGAACAGGATGGCTAGTTTCATTGCGGAATCCTTTGCAATGAAGCATTAACGGGTGCCTGAATTCCCAAAACCTGTAAGTAGCGATCGGTTGCAACCTCCAGACGAAACTGGTTTAACCATGCAGTATTTATTGTTTTGGGCTTGCCCGCTAAAACTTGCAAGATTGCCTCTGCCAGAGCATTGCTATCTCCTACTGGGGTAAGATAGCCATATTCACCGTCTGCCAGGATCTCGGAAGGCCCACTTTCACAATTAGTTGATACAACCGGGATACCCAACGCCATCGCTTCAATCAAAACCGTGGGCAACCCTTCCCAGGCAGAAGATAGAACAAAAATAGACGATCGAGCCATATAGGCATAGGGATTCTGCACATACCCAGGTAAATCAACGTCTTCTTGCAATTCTAGTTCTCGAATTAATGCCTCTAACTGAGGGCGATCGGGTCCCCAACCCAGAATCACCAAACGAGCCGGTCTGACTTGACGCACTCTGGCAAACGCTCGAATTAGATTAGGGAAATCTTTTTGTGCTTCTAATTTACCAACCCCCAACAGCACCGGCACATCCTGAGACTGAAACCACGGATGCTCAACCGACTCTTCCGCGCTGGTGAACAATTCTGCCGTAATCACTGGGTTATAGATTGTTTGAATGCACCTTAAGGGAAGGGTTGTCGTACAAGCCAGATCTTTCGCAACCCCATGAGAAACAGCAACAACCCCATCGGCCCAGGGATACAGCAATCGAGCCAACAGGGGAGCTAACTGCCCCTTGAGTTTGCCTGCATTACGAGTGGTTTGAGAAAGTTGATTGTGCTCTGCTACAAAAACACGAGTTGACACTCCTGCAAAACGTTTGGCTAAGAGAGCCAATTCATTCAAGTAATGATCAGCGGCTAACATCACTGTTGGCTGCTCCCGCCGCAAATACCCAATTAAACCCGGCAAACTCAAAGAGAGGCGAGGTTGCTTTAAGTCAATAATTCGGGTTTCCACAGGCATCCGCCACAGATGCGGACTCTCACCCCGATTGAGAACCAGATCAACCCTAACCCCCAGTTTGACAAAACCATGGGCGAGATGGGCAGTAATTCGTTCAATTCCACCACCGCCAAACGAGCCAAGAAATAATGCGATATGAGGAGTGGTGTCAGGCATTGCTTGTTCCGAGTAGAAGTCTATTAAGAAACCAGTCACTCAATCCTAAGGGCTGAATCTACCAGAAAATACGGTATTCCCTGAATATCCTTCGATCGGAATTTACTTAAACTTCATAAACTGTAGCGATGCTCAATCTTGGGTGCCCTGAGAGGGTTGTAACCATCTTTCCCTGACCGACAAATGGATTGCCTGATCTGTCTCTGACAAAGACAAGTTTGTTCAACATAACCGGCCCGATCGCCCAATTTCGGTGAAACATTCTAGCCCCCCAAGCAGCCCATTCTGGCAACCCTGCCATGATGTAAGATTTTGACAAAGACATCCGTATTGTCCTTGAGTTGCCCTACGCTTAACATTACTATTACTGTAGGAAAATGACGGGTAAAGGTGATTGAATCCTCTTTGAGGGTTGGGTTCGTTGTTAAATGAGGAATTTCTAAGGTTCACATTCAATCTCCTGAGTATCATCCATGAACAACCTCCGTGTTGCCTGGCTTCTACCAGTAGCGTGGTTTTATTGGCAGCCCTCTTTAAGTGAATTTGCTCGGATCTTCCCGAAAACAACTGTATTTGCCGGACTGTTTCCTGGTTTTGCGAAGGGATTAGAAGGATCACTTCAGGTTGAGGTAGTCGGCAAGTTTCGCGTGATTGAGATCAACCGGGACGAAAATAGTTACGGTGATAACTTCACCTATCTGTCACCGGGAATCATCGGACATCTCCTACGGTTCAGACCTCAAGTCATTTTCTCCAGTTCCTTTGGGGTTTGGACCATTCTCGCCCTCGTACTCAAACCCATCCTCTGGGCGCGGCTGATCATTGCTTATGAAGGGAGTTCACCCGGTGTAGACTACCGCCATTCGGCATTGCGGTTATTTGTGCGTCGAGCCATGGTCTGGCTTGCCGATGCCTGCATTACAAACAGTCAGGCCGGGAAAGAGTACCTGATTGATGTGCTTCAGGCTCGCCAGGATCGGGTATTTCTGCAACCCTATGAGATTCCCGATGAAAAAACGCTGCCGGGTTCGGGGGAGATCGAGGCAGATCAGGATTCTCTTCAGCGTCCCATTTTTTTGTTTGTCGGACATATCATTCCCCGCAAGGGATTGCCTGTCCTGCTAGAAGCCTGCACAATCCTGCAAAAGCGAGGCTATACCCATTACACCCTACAGGTCGTCGGCAATGGCTCTCAAGAAGAGGAACTGAAAGCATTCAGTGATGAGCAGGATTTGAGCGATCGCGTGCAGTGGGTGGGGCGCGTCCCTTACGACCGGATTGGCAGTTACTTCAAGAATGCCGATGTGTTTGTCTTTCCGACAATGGAAGATACCTGGGGCGTGGTTACGTTAGAAGCGATGCTACTGGGCAAACCCATTCTTTGTTCTAAAGGCGCAGGCACGTCGGAATTGGTAATACATGGGGAGAATGGCTATGTGTTTCAGCCTGATAGTGCAATTGAGTTAGCTGACCTGATGCAGAAGTTTCTCGACCATCCAGAGTCAATTCAAACTATGGGTGAGCGATCGCAGCAAATTATGGCGCAGTATACCCCACAAGCCGCCGCTGAATGTTTGGCTAAGGTCACAAGCCTGGTGATGGCGGGTTGAGACGACCTATCAAGACAGAACAACCAATCTCACGGCAGAAGTGGATACAACAACCTATGAAGACTAAGGTTTCCATCCTGACTCATGATATAAGCGGTGGAGCATTTACCAACCTCTGTACTGCCCTGGTTCGGGGAATGAATGAATTGGGTATGGATGCCAATTTAGTCATCCTCTACGCCAGTCCGGAGGAACTCGCTCGCTATCCAGATATTCCAATTGTGACGCTAAATGTCAAGCGCACAGCCTTTTCCCTGAGTGCAGCTACCCGTTACCTGCGGGAGTATCAACCGGATATCATTTTGCCGATGCCCTGGTACTTCAACATCGTGGCAGTCTGGGCCCGTTCTCTCGCTGGCGTTTCCACAAAGGTGATTCTGGGGGAACACAATATCATCAGCTTAGAAGCCGGAGTTGAACATCGGGATAAACCTCATCTGCGATTTCTACCGATCCTGATGCGCTATGTTTATCCCCATGGAGATGGGTTAATTGGTGTTTCTAAGGATACGATCGTAGATCTGGTTGAAACCCTCAAGGTTGCAGCAAATATTCCTATGCAGGTTGTGCTCAACCCGATCAATCCGGAACGGGTACAGCAATTGGCTAAAGCTGCGATCGACCATCCCTGGTTTCAACAGGATATTCCCGTCATTGTGACTGCAGCCCGGATGGCAAAACAGAAGCAACTGGATGGCCTACTTCAGGCCTTTGCCCAGGCGGTCAAGGTGACTCCGGCAAGACTGGTGATTTTAGGAGACGGGCCCCTCCGTGCCGACCTCGAAGCCTTGAGTCGATCGTTGGGAATTGCTGATGCCGTCTGGATGCCAGGGTACGACCCCAACCCTTACCGTTATATGGCAAAAGCGGCTGTGTTTGTCCTCGCCTCTGCCTGGGAAGGATGCCCGATCGCCCTCCAGGAAGCAATGGCCTGTGGAGCAGCTGTCGTCGTCACCGATGCGCCGGGGGGGATGAAAGACATTGTAGAGTATGGTAAATCCGGCCTGATGGTGCCCGCAGGCAAGCCTGAGGCTCTGGCAGAGGGTATCCTAAAGATTCTGACTCAACCGGAATTGCAACAGCAGTATCGCGAACAGGCAAAACAGCGATCGCAGAATTTCCATTATTTGCATATCAGTCAGCAGTATTTCGATTTCTTTCAATCGGTGTTGGTATCCTCCCACACTACGAAGGAGACATTGGTATCATGAAAGTTTTGATTTCTGCCTATGCCTGCGAACCGGGACGGGGTACCGAATTGGGAGTCGGCTGGAATACGGTACGCGAAGTCGCACGTTACCATGAAGTGTGGGTATTAACTCGTCCCGATGATGGACGAGAGGCGATCGAGGCAGAACTGGCGCGTAATCCCATTTCCAATTTGCACTTTGTTTACTTCACCCTACCCATTTGGGGTGGTGGCTGGAAGTGGGGGCAGGGCGCGTTTCAAATCCATTACTACCTCTGGCAAATTGTGGCGTATTTCGTCGCTCGCAAGCTGCATCGGGAAATCAGATTTGATATGGCGCACCATGTCACGTTTGTAAAATACTCGACCCCCAGTTTTCTCTCACTCCTGCCAATCCCGTTTATTTTCGGCCCCGTTGGCGGTGGCGAAGTGGCTCCGAAACCCTTCTACCGGGATTTCAGCCGTAAAGCGAAGATTTACGAATTTCTGCGGGATGCGACTCGCTGGCTAGGCGAGATTGACCCATTTACACGGATGACGGTACGCCGGAGTGCGATCGCTTGGGCGACCACTACCGATACTGCCAAACGACTGCAAGCGATGGGCGGTACTAATGTGCAGGTTTTATCCCAGGTGGGTCTGTTGCCGGAAGAAGTGGCACAACTGGAACAGTTTTCCGTTACCGAACCTGTGCCGCTGCGGTTCATCAGTATCGGGCGGTTTCTCCATTGGAAGGGCTTCCATTTAGGTTTGCAGGCGTTTGCCCAGGCAAATCTGCCACCCGAGGCGGAGTATTGGATTGTGGGCAAAGGCCCAGAAGAAGTGGCTCTTTACACCTTGGCAACGGATTTGGGGATCGCGGCTCAGGTCAAGTTTTTTCCAGAAATGCCACGCACTGATTTAATGCATAAATTGGGTACTTGTTTAGCACTCGTGCATCCCAGTTTGCATGATTCCGGTGCGTTTGTGTGTCTGGAAGCAATGGCCGCTGGTCGTCCAGTAATTTGTCTGGATCTGGGGGGACCGGCCGTTCAGGTGACGGAAGAAACCGGGTTTAAGATTGCAACGACCAATCCAGAAACAGCGATCGCGGGGATGGCTGCTGCCATGCATCGACTGGCCACTGAACCAGAACTGCGATCTCAATTGGGTACGGCGGGACGCAAACGGGTCAATGAGTTTTTCAACTGGTCTACGAAGGGGCAATTTTTGAGTCAGGTTTACGAAACACTGCGATCGCACCAGAGAGGGACACATGCGGATTCTAGCGGTTCATAACTATTACCAGCAACCGGGCGGGGAAGAGCAAATTTTTAATACCGAAGCAACCCTGCTGGAGTCCTATGGGCATGAAGTTTTGCGCTACACCTTGACTAACGACGATATTCAACAGGCGAATCCGTTAGTGCTGGCAAAAAATACGCTCTGGAACAGCACAGTTTATCAGGAATTGCGATCGCTCGTCCGTCAGAAAAAGCCAGATGTTGCTCATTTCCATAACACTTTCCCGTTGATTTCTCCTGCAGCTTACTATGCGTTAAAGGAGGAGGGCGTACCCGTCGTGCAAACGCTGCACAACTACCGCTTACTCTGTCCCAATGCATTATTTTTTAGAAATGGGAAAGTCTGTGAAGATTGCTTAGGAAAACCCCTTCCTCTACCAGGGGTGATTCATGGATGTTATCGCGGTAGTCGCAGTGCCAGTGCAATGGTCGCCGCGACCGTAAGTTTCCACTCCATGCTTGGTACCTGGAGCAAGGAGGTAGATGTGTTCATCGCCTACAGCCAGTTTGCGATGCAGAAGTTTATTGAAGGTGGCTTACCAAAGGAAAAGCTGGCGTTCAAAACTAATTTTCTCCATCCCGCCCCCGAACCAGGAGATGGCAAGGGCGGTTACGCGCTCTTTGTCGGTCGGCTTTCCGTTGAGAAGGGCCTGGGTGTCATGCTGGATGCCTGGAGGCAACTGAAAGGGAAAATTCCCCTGAAAATTCTGGGCAATGGACCCATGGCCAGTCTGGTGACAGAAGCCGCACAGGACATGCCTGAAATTGAGTGGTTAGGACGCAGACCATTAGAAGAAGTCTACGAAGTCGTCGGCAAGGCGGCGTTTCTGGTGTTTCCTTCCGAGTGGTATGAAACCTTTGGGCGAGTGGCGATCGAAGCCTTTGCCCGAGGGACACCGGTGGTTGCTTCTAACATTGGTGCTATTACTGAATTAATTGACCACAAACGGACGGGAATGCATTTTCGTCCTGGCGATCCAACCGATCTAGCCACTCAGGTTGAATGGCTCCTTGCCCACCCACAAGAACTGCTTCAGATGCGCCAGGAAGCTAGAACTGAGTTTGAAGCAAAGTATACGGCAGCAGACAATTATAAGCGATTGATGGAAATCTATCACTCTGTCATAAGTTAACGACATGGAATTCACTAAAGAGAAAACTAATATTGCCAAAGGTGCAGCAATATGTCTAATGTTTTCTAATCATTTATATGCCTTCCACGATCGTTTTATACACGGAAACTATTACATTCCTCTCATTCCTTTCTTCGATATAGAACAACAGATTGGAAACTTCGGAAGTATTTGTGTTTCCATCTTCATCTTTTTGTCTGGATACGGAATGTTTTTAGGCTATTCTCGATCTCAAAAATCGCCCTTGAACTACTGCCTGAATAAATTAAAGTCTTTCTATTTTACTTACTGGACATACTTCCTCATTTTCGTGCCCATTGGGATCGTCTTCTCTAGGGAAGTGACTTTTTGGAATTCAAATGAACCTCGTTATACTGCAGATTTTAGAACTTTTCTGGCAGGATTTTTAGGATGGTCAACTCACTATGATGATGAATGGTGGTTTGTCCGAATGTTTGTCTTGATTCTACTCTTTCTGTGTCCTCTTTACATAAAGATATTGCAGCACAGCCGTACTTTACTTTTTTTTATTTCCATCAGCGTGTTTTTGGCTGCCTGGATTCTAAGAATTGATTACACTAGCCTTTACGGTATCTTCTTCTGGCAGATATCTTTTGCTGTAGGGATGTTATGCGCAAACTCAAATTTCTTTTCAAACCGTTTGATTAGAGCTTTTGACAATTCTAGAGAACTCTGGTTCATCTTATGCCTATTCTTTTGCATGATTGCGAGGGCCAAATTTGGAGCTAAAATCGATTTTTTGATCGTAGTTATAGTGATATATTCCCTTATCCGAATCATCGATCAATCCAAGATTTTACAAAGAATATTGTCATATCTCGGAAGTTATTCCTTCCCAATGTGGCTTATTCATTCTTTCTTCTGCTATTACTACTTCCAAGACTTTATCTATTTTCCAAGATGGTCTCCATGCATCTTTATCCTATTGACGATCACCTCTTTATTAACCGCTATTTCGATAGAGAAACTGCGTGACTATATTGGCAAGTATTATGTCTATCTAAGTAGCAGATTAAGCCAATATTTAAGACAATAGTTATTTAAGACAACAGGGGTTATGACAAAGTAGCAAGGCAACTAACGCAGGTCAAGGCTCGATCCAACGGACCTGAATTTCCCTACATCAGGGTTCCACATCACTTTCGGCAAAACATCTTGATACAGTTCCCATAAAGATTTTATGAAGATAAGGGCAAAAAGCCTGGGAAATCACGTAAGTTTTAAGTGAAAAATAATATGGCACCCCAGGTTAGACGGGGGAGAGTCGGCCTTGGGAGTTTTTTCTCCCAGGCTGTCCCACTCTATCTAATTACTTGGGTTTCGATGGCTGCTGGTTGAAAGAGTCATCACTTAGCGATTTGCAGGTTGAAAGAGTTCTGTTCCCTGAGGGTTCCTGGCATTAGGCCAATGACGCAATTAACAGACCAAAGCTGGATTATTTCTTGCAGCAGGGAGTTCGGAAATGGAAAGTACGAAAGCTTTTTTACCTGTTCATGATTTTTCAATTCGCTCTATATCAGATACAGCATTAGTCACAACATCACTTTTAGAAGAGTCGAGCCTTGATGCTCGTCCTGCTCTGCATTGGCGCAGTGCAGCAATTTTTTCTGCGGATTTCACGAATGAAGCGGTGGAAGAATTTGAGAGTGATTTTCAGACACATTCCGAGCCGTTCACTCTGCCTTCCGACTTCTCAACAGATACTGTTACAGAGGCATTACAGACCACAGCCAGCCTTTTAACCGAATTTGCCGGTTCTGAGGACTTTCTCCCCAGTATTAGTCTGGCATTTGGCAAGGCTGTTCTGGCCGATCGCGTGGAGAATTTTCAGCAGCAGTGGCAAATGGGAAATTTCCACGATCACCCTTCATTCCAAATTCGCTCAGCGGCAGAATTGAATGGAGCACTAAGTGGATTTTCTTCAGAAACCAATACCATTTACCTGTCCCAGGCATTACTTAATCAATATAAAACTGACCCCTTAGCCATTACGAATATTGTGCTAGAGGAATTGGGGCACTTTGTCGATAGTCAAATCAATCTGTCCGATGCTCCCGGTGATGAGGGCGAAATTTTTGCGGCTCTGGTTCAGGAAGTATACCTGTCTGAAGCACGTTTGCGCGCACTGAAAACCGAAGATGATCGTGCCTTTATCACCCTGAATGGACAGGTTCTTCAAATCGAGCAAGCAACCGCAACCACAGGAAAGGGGCTGAGAGGAGAATACTTTGACAACTCCAACCTGACCAATCCTAGATTGACTCGCATTGACAGTACGGTCAATTTTACCTGGGGGACTGGCTCACCGAATGCGACGATCGCACCCGATACCTTCTCAGTTCGTTGGACAGGGCAGGTACAACCCACAACCACTGGCACCTATCGCTTTTTCACCCGATCCGATGATGGCATCCGATTATGGGTGAACGGGCAAAGTATTATCAACAATTGGACTAACCATTCTGTCACTGAAAATAGCGGTACCATTTCACTCATCGCAGGACAGAGCTACGACATTCGGTTGGAGTACTATGAGAATACAGGAGATGCGGTTGCTCAGCTTCTCTGGTCTGGACCTAATGTCACCAAACAAATTATTCCGCAAAGCCAGTTATTTTCCACTCTGATTGATACGACTCTACCAACTGCCAGTTCAATCACGTCTAATATCACTACCGCAGGGGCAACGACTTACAATTTCACAGTCACCTACACCGATAATGTTGCGGTGAATACATTAAGTCTTGACAGTAACGATGTACGAGTGACAGGTCCAAATGGATTTAATCAGCTTGCTAGCTTGGTCAGCATTAACACTTCTGGCAATGGCACCCCTCGTACAGCCACCTATCGGATCACAGCTCCTGGCGGGAGTTGGGATACCGCAGATAATGGCACCTACACTCTGGCATTGCAGGCAAACCAGGTAAATGATACCAGCAATAACTTTGCGACAGCTAATACTCTGGGAACCTTCCTCGTGGATATCGACACCACTGCACCGACTGCAACTGCCATCGCAGGTAGTGTCACCACGACTGGTGGCACCCTCTACCAATTCTCAGTTACCTACTCAGATAGCACGGCAGTGAACATGGCAACCCTCGATAGTAGTGACATCCTGGTTACAGGTCCCGGTGGCTTTAGTCAACTCGCTGCCTTAGTTAGTGTCAGCAACAGTGCCAACGGCACACCCCGAACAGCAACTTACCAAATTACGGCACCAGGTGGCACCTGGGATATTGCCGATAACGGCACGTACACCTTTACCGTGCGACCGAATCAGGTGAGCGATACCCGGAGTAATTTCATGCCCTCCTCAACCCTGGGAAGTTTCCTGGTGAGTCTAACTCCTGGTACCCAGGAAAATTCCGTCTTCCCAGCCGATGCGGGCGTGCTGAACGTCAAGGATTTTGGTGCCAGGGGAGATGGCATTACAGATGATACCGCCGCGATTCAGGCTGCCCTTAATGCTTACCCCAATGGGCAACGCATCATTTATCTTCCGAATGGCACCTATCTCATTTCTAATACGCTGTCCTGGCCTGCGGGTACACCTGGAACCGGAAATGAGTACAAAAATACAATCCTGCAAGGGCAGAGTGAACAGGGAGCCATTATTAAATTGAGGAATGGAGCCGCAGGCTATACAAATGCTGCAACCCCAAAAGCCATGATCTTTACGGGTCCTGCTCCAGCTCAACGCTTTGGGAATTCAATTCGGAATCTAACTGTCGATGCGGGTGTTGGCAATCCAGGCGCGATCGGGGTTCAGTTTAATGCCAGTAATCAGGGCTCCATGCGCCAGGTGACGATTCGATCGGGGGATGGGCAGGGAGTCAATGGTCTGGATATGGCTTTTACGGATGAGATTGGTCCCCTCCTGATTAAAAACGTGACCATCAACGGGTTCCAATATGGAATTCGAACTGGCTTTACCGTGAATAGCCAAACCCTGGAAAACATTACGCTCAACAACCAAAGTGTCTATGGGTTTTACAACACCGGACAGGTAATTAATATTCGCGGCTTAATCAGTAACAATGCTGTCACCGCAATTTACAATGCAGGTGGACGGATGACCGTGCTTGACTCAACCTTAAATGGGATTGGCAACGCTTCCACTCAACCGGCTATCCGGAGCGATTATCCGCTAGATCTAGTCGTTCGCAACATCACCACTTCAGGGTATCAAGCAGCGATCCGAAATGCGGGAACCACTTTAGCAGGACCAACGATTTCCGAATTTATCTCAGGACAGATCGTGAGCCAGTTCCCAACCCCATCAAGGACCTTGAATTTACCAATCAAAGAAACACCAGATGTTCCCTGGGATAACCCAATTACAACTCCCTGGGCCAATGTCGTTTCCTACGGCGCGATTCCCAATGATGGATTAGACGATACAGCCGCAATCCAAGCAGCGATCGACTCTGGCAGGACCACAGTTTATCTCCCCGTTGGTAACTATAACCTCCAGGAAACGGTTCTTCTCCGTGGTAATGTCCGCCGCATTATTGGAACCGAAGCAACCGTTCAAGTGCCGAATACGGTCAATCCTGGTTTCAAGGTTGTCGATGGCTCAAGCCCGACGGTCGTATTTGAACGCATCAATTCGGGATATTATTCAACCCCTACCATCGACAATGCCTCGTCCCGTACACTCGTGATTCGCGATGCTACTAATGTCTCGGGACATATGACGGGGACAGGAGATATTTTTATTGAAAATGTCGTCTCTAACCCCTTCCAAAATTGGATCTTTAATGGACAAAATGTTTGGGCGCGCCAATTCAATGTGGAGAATGAAGGTACTCACATCACCAATAATGGTGGCAACCTCTGGATTTTGGGACTGAAAACAGAACGGGGTGGCACCCTGATTGAGACCACAGGAGGCGGAAAAACAGAATTATTGGGTGGTTTTGCTTACACGACAACTTCTGGCCCCGATGGGGAACAGGAAGCTCCTATGTTCATTAATCATGAGTCTTCCATCTCCATCACCTTAGGTGAAATTAACTACGGTGGTGGAGCCCCTTACACCACCTATGTCAGGGAAACCAGGGGAGGGGTAACTCGCGAGCTGACTGCTGATGATCTGTCATACTACATGGGCGATGGGAAGCATATTCCGCTTTATGTGGGGTATTCAGATTGAGTGGAGATGACTGCGTGCAGGGATTGTTCCAAAAACCAGGAGGAAAAGGAATTGAAGTAAAATATTCTCAAGCCTAAACTGCAAAAGTCCATGGACACCCAATTAGAGATTGCATCCAAACCTAAGGGGTATGTTTCTAATTCCACCTTGACCCTGTTTGGAATTGGCACTGCGCTCTTTCCCAGGATTCTAACTTCCCTCAAAATACCGTCTGCAATTAACTTCTTGCATTTTGCGGCAATTCCCCTTGCCTGTGGATCTGTACTCTGGAACTCTCGCAGCAAAGACCCTCAACAGGTTGCAATTTCGAGAAACCTTTTAATTAGTTTATTCCTCTTTCTCATTGTCGTTTTTGCCAGCGCGTTGTTAAACAGTGCTGGAGTCGTCAATGCGATTCTTGATTACCTGTTATTGGCAGAACCTTTCATTCTGATACTGACGATCGTCAGTATTCCCATGACGACAGAAACCTTCCAGCGCTTTCGTAGCTTCCTCTTACAATCTGCTCTGATCAATACACTTTTTGCTTATATCCAGAAATATGTTTTTAAGCTGGACAAGCTAATCGGGTTAGAAGACAACGTTAAAGGAATTTTTATTGGACAGGGAGCAGGGCATGTTCTGGGTGGTTCAGTGGCGATGACTTTCGCTGTCTACTATTTCGCAACGGCTAAAACAAAACCCCTATGGTTTCGGATTGTGGTTGTCCTTGCCTGTTTTAACCACATCCTAATTTCAGATACAAAGCAGGTCTTACTGTCCTTCGTTGTTGGCTATATTCTGCTTTATCTGATCAATGTTAAAGATATTGGTAAAACCTTAACATACTTGATTTTAGGTGTCGTTTTTATCAGTGGCTTTCTTTGGGCTGCTTACAATATTGAGGCGTTAAAGCCCTATACGGTCTGGATCAGGCCAGAAATTTACGGTCCTGATGGTGAGGCAACCCGCCTAAAATTTGCGGCCTTTCGGTTAGTTCCCCAACACTTCCATTCCCCTTTAAATTGGCTGCTCGGGTTGGGTCCTGGTCATACGGTTGGGCGTTTGGGCGGATGGATGTTAGATGGTTACTGGAATTTATTGGGGCCTTTGGGTGCAACCCGACATCCCGTGAGTTGGCAAGTCTGGGGAGCAGTCCTTGAAAGTTGGTTAGGCGACCAATCCAGTTTATTCTCGCCTTTGTTCGGCTGGGCAGGTATTTGGGGAGATTTAGGGCCCCTTGGCTTAGGAACCTATTTTTACATGGCATTTCTGGTCTGGCGCTATGTCTGCGTCATTGATCTATCTAAATATTTGATGCTCACAGTATTCGCCTTTGGTCTGGTCTTCTCCCAATTAGAGGAACCAGGGTATACCCTCTTTGTTGCCAGCATGATTGGATTAGGATGGCAGGAGCACAAAATCAATGCTCAGATTAAGTTTGGTTCGGTAGACCGTTAATCCTGCATCATATCTGTTCCAGGCTTAGAGCAGGCTTTAGGGTAGCCCAAAGCGGTCAAGCACTTTCAGAACGATCGCAGTCAAAATAATCTGCACAATCACTTGCACCGGAGTTTGAGAAGGAGCCATGTCCCCCCCTCCACCCTGCGCCTGCGCCACTGTCGCAAACGTAGTGCCCAGTAAGATAAGGGTGAGCGTAGCCGTTCTAAAAATTTTGAAACGCATCCCAGGTTGCATCGAATCAACTTTAGATTTGAAAATTTGAGCCTTGAAAGCGTTTAAGCATTCACTAGAAATACTTAAAGCCTGCCAGTCTAGTTGCTATTTTCAAGTATACCGCTGACTCAAACTTGAATATGAATTCAGAGGTAAGTACGCAGGCGTAATTGTTTGTTAAAGGGGGGAATGGAGACGTTGCCCCCAGGCATGGGGTTTCACCCCCTCCACCCCCAAAATCATCTTTAGTTTAATTACACCCAGCTACTTATCTGAACTGAAAGCCTTTAATACAGACAGTAGCCATGCCCTTGGGTTTGACCTGTTATTACACAGAGGGCTCAGGTTGATCTGGAATAGATTCATTCAGCACAACAGAATTGAGCAGTGCATTTTTAGGAAAACTCTCACCAAGTTTCACGTTCATTTTTTTCCCACGTAGCTGCACTGTCATCTGTTTGCCATCCCAGGCCCAATTGACCAGATTTCCCTTCACCAACAAGCCTTTGACATTCATCGGTTGGCTCATCCATTCCCGGGGGATGCCTGCTCCAATCACCAAAGTAGGTGTCTCTGTAGTCTGATCAACATACGCCAACATATCCAGTTGCAACAACAACATCTCTGCCGCTGTCCAGTAATAGGGAGTGACATGGGGCGGATTCACCCAACCCCGAAAGCGATACCACTGGGACAGGCTAGCAGGAGTATTTTCCCCATCATGGTTGCCCCACCAGGTATAAAGTCCCGGTGATGCTTGATGCTCCCAAAACCATTTCAGAGTTGACCAGACACGATCGACTCGATTGAGCAACAACCACTGATGGGCCTCAGCCAGATTGAAGTTGGTTTCTTCTGGCGGTCGGCGGAGATTGCCCCTCTCATCGTGAGCCTCCTGCCAACGAGTTTCCAGTCCTTGCAGAAACCTGCTTTGATTCCCTGCTGCAATCCCACTGGGCCAGATGCCGTTGGTATAGGTTGCATCTATGCCAGCAAAATGTTGATCAAAGACCTGCTGCCATGCCGTTTGTAATTCAGACGCCTGCGATCGCCAGCGACTTGAAATAGTAGGCTGCTTAAGCCGATCGGCAAGGGACGCGGCCTCTAACAATGCCCGGTAGCTCATCAAATTGGCGGTGGCATCCAATCCAATCAAGCCTGGTGAAGCTGCCATTTTACCTGCAACAAGTTCCTGATCCAAAAAGTCTGGGTGTTCAGAGAAGGGGAACCTCGACCTTTCGATTACCGGATAACCGGGACGGTTAGAGGTTTGCATGTTAACAACTAACTCCGCCTTGCGCCGAACATCCTGCCAGATCGATTGATCATAGTCCGATTGATTCACCTGGTCTGCGATCGTCGTTAAGACCCAGATCCCCAGGGCTGGAATATCCGCTTCTGGCTGAATTCCGTTGAGAAAATCGGTTGCTGCAAAGTAAGGTGCCAGTTGCCTTGCCAGGTCTAACTGCCCACTCCGAGCTAAGGCAACGACTGCGTATGCCCCATCTCGAAAGCGAGGCAGGGAATAGTCGATCGGATCCCCCGGACGGGTCTGATTGCCAACAATCCCCATCTTGAGGTGGGCAATCTGAGCATTAAAACTCTCAGTAAATTGGGCATTGGGCAAATTTAAAGCAGGGTTCAATAAGGCTGACCTGAATGCCATGCCATCCGGTTTCCCAACCTGCTTTACATCGGGTTTCAAATCCTCAATCACCAGGTTCGATACAGTTCCAGCCCCCAGGAGCAGGCGGGCATAGCCCCAACCCTTCTCATCCTGCCATTGGGAAGCAGGGGATTGCTGCCGCACCCAATTGGGCGATCGCTCACTTCCCAAATAGACTTTTACCTGCGTCGGTAAATTCCGAATCACCCAGCGATCGTTAATCAGGAGTTGTTTTCCATCCCAGTTAAGCGTCTTAATCTCTCCCCCTGCCGGACCAACACTGCGAACAACCAGCGCAGGTTGATGGGGAGAGTTGGCTGGAACGCTCAGATTCAATTGCCACACATCTGGCTTGACGGCAGACCAGGATGCCTGGTAGACATCTGTTTTTGCCATGACCCCAGATATGCCCTGGCTTCCGCCATCGGTCAATTTCTGCTGAATCTGGTTCAGCGGAACCGAATCACTGGTGGTTTTGACCCTACCATCCCTGTCTACCATCCAGATCGCTACCCCAAAGCTACCGACCCTGGGACTAAAACTGCCGCCTGGCTCATAATACGCCTTTTCTTCCGCCTCACTTCCTGGAGTTCCCAGAACAATATGTCCTTCACTGCGCGCCCAATAGTCCGCAGGTCGAACTTGCATTTGCGCCTGCACTTGTTGGCGAGGCGTACCGTAGTCGAGCAGGCCAACCACAACCTGGTTAAACAGCGATCGATTATTAATTCCAGCACTAACCACAACTACACAGGCAAGTCCCAATCCCAACCAACGAAGTCGAGTCAGGCTACTGAACGCTGCCACTGATAACAACAACGGGGCAAAGTGTGAAGAGTAGAGAAACGTCTCCTGGGTGCCATAAACACTGTGAATTAGCAGTTGCCCCAGAATCGTCAACCCCAGAACAATTCGGAATTTAGGATTAGTTTTCGTCGTCCAGAACCCCCAAATCCCCACAACCAGCAAACTGGTCCAGGCAAAAGCAGCGACCATCCCCCAAAGACTACCTGACGCGGGAAGCAGAGGATTCACCTCCAGAGTGGGCCAACCAGGCCTTGACACCGAATCCGTAAACTGGACCGCAGGCATGACGATCGTTTGATACACAAATGAACTCAGAGCAGAGAGAACGCTACTGTGTTCAGCACCCGTCATGAACTTCTTTTCACCAATAAAGGTTTTGGGCTGGAAGGGAAACCCAGTATTGGTAAACAGAACCCGTTGAGCAATCCAGAGCCCAGTCGTCACCAGAAGCGTCAGAACCGTAATTTGAGCCGCCTTCTTCCAGCGATAATTGACGATGGTTACCAGGAGTCCCACCATCCAGTTGGTAATTGTGATGCTGACCGTCATCACCCCAACGGCAACATACCAGACAGGAGAAAACGTTCGCAGCTGGGTCAGCACTACAAAAACCAAACCCAGCAAAATGGTCAATGAAGCAAAGGGGAACGAGTCGGGCACCACAAACCAGAACATCATTGCTGCACTGACTCCACCTACCAGACTAAATAGAATGGCATCCAACCGTTGGCAGCTCATAAGCCGAAACAAGCTATAGAGCGCCGCCATCCAGACAGCGGCGGTTAAGGCTAAAACCAGGCGGGTCGCCGTTACAGAGTCAAGATGGAGCAATTTGCTGGTTCCAAAAATCAGGGGAAAGATCAGGATAGGAAACAGGGGGTGTTTGTTATTGCGCCCTAAATCACTTTTGAAGCTGGTGATGTTTCCAAAAACCGTCGGCAGGTCACTGCCAAACCAGGCATCTTGAGCATAAAAATCGGTCAGTAGGGGAGTCGGAACTGTCTGGGCACTGAGGAAAGCAGTGGTACCTGAAGCAATTGCCAGAATCAGTGCAATGAGAATATCCATCCGGTAGGGTTGAAGGTGTTTCGATAACGAAAACCGGATAGATTTGAGGTCAAATTGCATGGTTTGGCGCACCTTGTAGAAGAGAACAAAGAGTATTCAGCCGATAGGCATTACGTTCAAGAAATAGCGGTACCAATGAAAGATGGCAAGGTAGATGCAATGGCAGAAAGTAGACAATGGACGAACAAGATCCCAGATTTCGACATATTTCATTAACGAACTTAATGCTGTTCTGCTAGCATGCTGCAATCTTTATTGCCGGAAGCTGATCTGAAACAGGGTAAAGCATCTCCAGTCCCCTTCTCTCCACAAACATTACAACTTTGCCAATCATGGAGGTGTCTATTTCAGACGCTCCAGAACCAATCTATACGTTATCTTCGATCATGATACCCTCCATGATAGAAAGTTAGGCGCGGAAGAACAAATCCCGTTCCTTAAAACTATAGTTAGCAGGCACGATCGTCATCTGAGGCCCGAATGAACAACCATTGCAATGGATAAATCGCTATGGCCGTAAACACACTCAAGGAATTGATAAAACAGGAATTTTCAATCTTAGTCGTTCCTCCCCGGATTCGTAATATCGCAAAGGGGCAAATTAGCGCATAATCGCCGAAAAACAAGTTAACCAATCTTGCCAAAGGCGATCGCTGAAATCCCACTCAGCATCAGTCCAATCCCAAGCCACTGCACAGGTAACACCTTTTCACCCAGGAGGAATGCTCCGGTCAGGGTTGTAAAGATCACCGTTAGCCCAATCACAACCGGGTAAGCCAGGGACAGGTTGAGTTTTCCCAGAACCAGAACATAGAGAATGGTGCTTAACCCATAGACAACGACTCCCCCAAACAGATACAGGTTGAATGGATTTTGCCCCGAGCCGAGTTTCAGAAATGCCTGGGCGATGGTGTTTAGCCCAACGGTGAGGAGGATCAGTAGTGCTGGGATTAAATAAGCTGGCATTGGAAGATTCAGGAAGGATAACGGTACGTGGAAGGATGAAAGTCTAACAGTTTTTGTTCTAACGAATAGGGGGTTTGGACATATTTCCCCAACAGCCGTTCCCACCAACGGGGGGGATGGGGCAAAGATGCCACCTGAATACAGGGACAACCGGTCAACCATGCACCCAGAACATCCGTATGCCGGCTATCACCAATCACAACGACCTGGTCAGCAGTCAACCCCATCGTGGTTAAAGCTCGTCGAAAAGACTTAGGAAATGGTTTTTTAGCGGGGCTGAGGGCGGGGATAGCTAAGCGGGCAGACCAGTAATCGACCCGGTAACGGCGTTTGCCATTGGACAAAATAAAAAACTGAATTCCCCCCTCCTTTGCCTGGGCAATCCATTCCTCTGCGTAGGGCGACAGGTAGCGATCGTCCTCAGAAACAACCGTGTTGTCCAGATCAAGGATTACTCCCTGGATGCCCTGATCCCTTAAACAGGAAACAGCAATATCAGCTAAAATTCCGACCGATGCTGGTAGTGGTTGCCTCCCGCTCTCTAGACGATGCCCCGATTGGGAGAGGGTGTGCGTTCTGGCGGCTCGGGATGGGAATTTCTTGAGTAGAACTGACAAGAAATTTAGCATTCAATCTCCGTTGCGTCCAATTAGTTGAAATCGTTGGTCGATCGTTTGCCTAAGCAATGATCCCCTGACTCTTAAGGGACAAAATGCAAAACGTTGTGAGCACCCAGCCCATCACCGTCAACAACAATGGGCGATCGCTGAGTAGAACCTCCTCGGGGCGTTCTGTGCGTCCTCCCTGCTCGGTGTCACAACTGCGACGCGCAATTTCCTCCGGGTCACTCAGGAGTTGATAGCGAAAGATGCCATACAGAACAAACAGCAGTGTCAGCATCATCCATGGTGTTGACGCCCCTTTAACCGCAGGCCCTGAACTCCAGAGAGCGTAAGTCAGGATTGTTCCATTGGTGACGATACTTTCCATACGGTTTAGCAGAGGCAGGGAATACCGATTCAGAACAGCACGAGACTTTTTCCCCTTGATCTCGGAAAGACGTAGCTCTGCCTTGCGCTTTTCAATCCCTAAAAAGAGCGCCAGCATTGCTGTACAGAGCAAGAACCAGGGCGACAAAACAATCCCGGAGGCTGCCGCACCTCCACAGGCTCTCAGCACAAAGCCCATCGCGATCGCCACCACATCCAGAATGACCGTCTTTTTTAGACGAAGGTTGTAAGCAATTTGCAGCAGAGCATACAACAAAATCGTCAAGCCCAACCCAGGTGTGTGCCACCACCCCAGGACAAGAGCACTGGCCAGGAGCACCATTGCCATCCCGCTAGCAGTTGGAATGCTGACCAACCCTGAGGCAATCGGGCGTTTACACTTCACTGGATGGCGGCGATCTGCCTCGACATCAATAATGTCGTTGATCAGATAGAAGCTACTGGAAGTAAAGCAAAATAGAGCAAACGCCAGCAGACTTCCTAAAGCAGTGGGCAGCGTGATCTCAAAGGCAAACAGAGGTGCTGCAAAGATAATCAGGTTCTTTGTCCATTGCCGGGGGCGTAAAGCTTTGATATGGGCCAAAAATAGTATGTTAGTCTGATCTCTGTCAGCGATCAGTCCGAGTTCACTGCTCTGGTCAGCCGCAAATCCGCTCTTATTGCGTCGCTTCAGTAGAAACATAGCGTTTACCAACTGGGTAAGATTAATTGGTTTAGAATTTAGAACTCGCGGCAACCTGCCGAACCGTAGCAACCTCACTGACCCGTTGAACCCTGTGACCACTCAGGGGTACTAACTTGAGTGACCGAAGGTCGGCTTCTACCATGATTTGCACTAATTCTTCAAAACTCACAGACGGTTCCCAGCCCAGCCTGGCTTTTGCTTTGCTGGGGTCGCCAATCAATAAATCGACCTCCGCCGGACGCAGATAACGCTCATCAAACTCAACATATTTTTGCCAATCCAGATTGACATAGCCAAATGCTACATCCAGAAACTCCCGAATTGAATGGGTTTCTCCGGTCGCCACAACATAGTCATCTGGTTCGTCCTGTTGCAGCATCAACCACATTGCTTTGACATAGTCTTTGGCATAACCCCAGTCTCGCTTGGCATCCAGATTGCCCAGGTATAGCTTCTTCTGTTTGCCTGCAACAATACGAGCCAGGGCTCGGGTAATTTTGCGCGTGACAAAGGTTTCACCCCGCCGAGGAGACTCGTGATTAAACAAAATCCCATTGCAGGCAAACAAATCGTAAGACTCACGGTAATTGATGGTCTGCCAGTGGGCATAGACCTTGGCACAGGCATAGGGGCTACGGGGATAGAATGGCGTCGTTTCCTTTTGGGGAATTTCGATGACTTTACCAAACATCTCGGAAGAACCTGCCTGGTAAAACCGCACCTGATCGCCTGTACGCTGCTGATAATCGCGGACTGCTTCTAACAGTCGCAACGTGCCCATTCCAACCGAGTCAGCGGTGTACTCCGGTGAATCGAAGCTGACGCGGACGTGGGACTGGGCACCCAGGTTGTAGATCTCGATCGGTTGTACCTCTTCTAAAATGCGGCGCAGAGTCGTACCGTCCGTCAGGTCTCCATAGTGCAAAAACAGACGTGTGTCCTGATTGTGGGGGTCTTCATAGATATGGTCGATGCGATCGGTGTTAAACGTCGAAGTCCGCCGAATCATTCCATGAACTTCGTACCCTTTTTCTAGCAAGTACTCACTCAGATAGGATCCATCCTGTCCAGTGATTCCTGTGATCAACGCGCATTTTTTTGGCATGATGTTTCTCGGTAATCAATCGCTAGGACACAAAGCACTGGCAGCGTAACAGGATTACATTGTTCGAGGGGATAAACTTGCCTGGAATCATAACTGATGCACTCTATGGGTGAAGTAAACCTTCGATCAAACCGGTGGGAATAATTCAATGAATTATTAACTGGAACTCATAGCCGAGATCTTGGAACAACTTCGATCAGTTCACCTGAACACTGATTCTGATAAAGCAGAATATTAAAAATGACAACCAATAAACAACTTTTAACTTCAGAAAGCCATTCGAGAAAGGAACCTGGATTAGCCATCAGTTGATACGCTTTCTAGTTAGATAGCCAGCCAATAAAGTGAACCCTGTCAAAAAACATGTCATAAACGAACGATTCTAAAAAGACTGCGCTCTATCGTTACTTCATGTTGCAACACCTTCGTCTTGAAACACGAATCTTTAGCTAGAGGAAATAATATTGCATTTCTCTGCAGGGTTTCTCAAGATTCTTTACGCCTTTACAAAGGCTTTAAATTTTTTTTAGAATTTAACAACCCCCTTGTATAAATTAGGACAAATGCTCCCATGACTATGCTTACTCCTGGGATGACCATAACCAGACTTACTGATTTTTTTAGAGCGAGAAGTTTTCTAAAATCAATGGTTTAGCCATTTCTCAGCTCCCACACGTCCTGCTCAGGTCTTGAGCAATTCGTCTTTTTCCAACTGTATTCTTGAAAAAAATCATGGTAAGGGATAAATTCCATCCGTTATGAACTTTTTAGCTCCATCTCAGAGAATTTTGGTCAAACGGAGGGAAACGTACGGCAGAAAGCTAAAACAGCTTAGTTGTAACAACGGAAAAATTTTGGCCATTAAGGCGGAAACTCCTGCTGGCCTAGCTCCCGGCAAATCCTCACGCAATTTCTTCAATTTCAGCGTTTCACCCAAAGTTCGAAAGAACCAGAAACCAAAAGTAATTGACATTCAACACACCTTACAGGTCTGGCACACTACTCAAGTAGCAGCTTTTGCAATGTCGAAACACTCTCCATCACTAATCCACACGATCGGGCTTATCATCTAAGTATCTACGAAACTCAGGTCAAAACCAGCACAGAGAACTACTGAAAACCTTCGGCGCTTCCCTTTTGGGTACCCGTCAACAGTTGTTTGAGCGCCAACCAAACAAAAATTGGAATCGTGTTCATGTACCGTCCCCAGAGACGCCGGGGTTCCTGAACTAACCGGTAGAGCCACTCAAACCCAGAGGCACGAACCAGTTGGGGTGCGCGCTTGTGAATGCCAGCGTAAACCGGAAAAGCTCCACCTAACCCAATCATCACGGCCTGTACCCGATCCTTATGCTCTGCCATCCATCGCTCCTGCTTAGGACAACCCAGAGAGACAAAGACGATCCCGGCACCACTCTGGTTTAACAGACTCACTACTGCTTCATCCTCAATCTCGGAAAGAGGACGAAACGGCAGGGGCTCCATACCAGCAATTTGTAAATTGGGAAACTCGGTCTGTAGGCGATCACGCATCCGCTGCAGGATTTCGGTCTGGGATCCGAGAAAGAAAACGGTTGTTCCGCTGGTTGAGGCCTGCTCACAGAGGGCCGCTAAAACATCTAACCCGGCCACTCGATTCTGTTGCCTTGCTCCCAACAGCTTTAACATCCAGACCAGAGGCATACCATCAGGAGTTACCAGATCTGCCTGCTTCAGCACAGAAGCAAAAGACTGGTCACGGTACGCCTCTACCAGCATGTGGACGTTGGCAATGCACACAACCTTACTCAATCGCTGCTTCGCCCAACCTTGAATCAGGCTAATTTGACCATCGAAAGGTAAAGCCGTTACAGGAAATCCAATCACACTTTTGGATGGGGGGGATAGTTCTGACATGATTACCATTTGAGAGAGCTAAAATCATCAGCAGAAGGGCAAAATCAGGTCACCTTGCGTTACCGACAATCAGTATCTATATCAGTAATAACTTTGTAAACTTAGACCTTGACAAAGTCGATAGACTCGGCGATCTCCCGTTTTCGAATATACTCAGCAATAAAGCACTCAAAGTCTTAGCAAGACAAACTAACCTGTTAATTTGTCTTTTAGAAACTCAATGATCATGATTATTTAGCGCCGCTAGAGCGACTGTAATCATCTATCCTCAAGACAACTTATCAATTTCCCCAAAACAGCGTTTCATGATTTGAATTAAACATTTAGCTAAACGCCAGCCAATGGCTTTTTGTATCTGATATCACCTGACAATTAAATTAAGGGAATATTATACCTATCCTTAGACAGATATACCCGAGGAAGAGAAAAATCATACTCTAAAAAAGTAAATCATGTTTAGTCATTGATTAGAAAAACTTATGGAAAAAGAAGACCGGGAAAGCAACTAGACAAATGATCAGCTAGTTGGCTTTATCCAACCGTGATACCGTCGGAAAATTTATATCTTAGGTAAGATTTTAAGTTAATCTCCGTAAACATACTGGGATCTATTTCCCAGCTTCATGATTTATTCATACTTAAAGATTTTTTCTTCATGTGCCATTTAATTCTCGTAGGGCTGTTTCTCAGGGCAACCACTCACTGTTGCAGTGTACGGAGTCAGTAGTGTCACACCTTATAGCCAATCTGCCTGAACTTTCCAATATGCTTAATTAGATTTCTCTTAAAGCCAGGGTGGGGGAAAGCTGTTAAAGCTGTATTTGTCTGGAGCGTATCAAGCCCCATCCCCAGGTTGTTCACTGCAAGAAACGGGGGGATGGTTGCCAGAGGAGTTATGTTAACTGATTCAGTAGACAAAATTAAACTGACAGGTCTGGTTGATCAGCTATTGACCCTATTGCGTTTGACTGGCCGCCGGCCTAAAACCCATGATTATACCCGCAGAGTCGCTGGAGTCGATTACATAGTCGAGTTTCAAGCAGATAGTCCTGTCGCGATCATGACCACCTACGGCAGGGGTATTCGAGTGGGAGATTGGGTTGTGTTGGTTCCGGGGGAGTACTATCGGGTGGAAACCCTGGAGTATTACGCCAATCCGGGTGATATGTGGATTGCCCTATTGACCCGGTACGATCGCCCCCGTTAGCCCCTCTATATAGAGGATGGGGTTCAATAAAGAGGCTCTGCTAATAACTGGCATCTCCGCCCCTGATATGACAGGGATCTAAGGTGCGGAAAGGGGGGAGCCAGCCCCAGCGGGGTCACAGATTCCCTACCCCCTGTAGCTCACTGCCAAAAATCTGAATTCCTCCTTTTCCAGGGGAGTTAGGGGGATTGAAATAATGGCTGACAACCACTTTCTTAGGGAACCTACCTGAAGATAGAATTAAGTAGACTAATACCTCCTTTGGGTGATTTAGAAGATGGCCGGGAAGCAAGTCGGTTCCAGGCTTGCTCGCGGGTTGATCTCCCGCCCCTTCTCAATCCTTTGGGGAATGTATCCCAACCTCAGGACCAGGGAGAGTCAGGTTGAAGTCTCCCTGCTTAGGGGCTTTAGGGGGATCGAGATCGATTTGAGCGAAAGTAGACGCGATCTCAGATCTCCTCTCAAGCAAAGCTAATTGTAGATGGAGACTATAGCAGTCCATCAAAAGGAGCAACTGCAATGGAAGTTTATAGGCGGCTTCTGCCCTATGCAATAGCAGTTTGCTCCACGCTGGTTGCGCTTTTCTGCAGTCTCAGACTGGAAGCGCTCATCCACCGACCAACCGTCATCCTTTTTTTCATTGCGATTGCAATCAGTACCTGGTACGGGGGAACACGCCCTGGGATTGTAGCCATTATTCTCTCTATTCTGACGATCAACTATTTCTTTATCGAACCGATTCACTCTCCCTGGGCTCCTGATATTTACGATGGTTTCTGGCTGGCACTCTTTACCGCCGTGTCACTGACCCTGCACTGGCTGATTGTCAATCTCCAGCAACGCAACCGAACCATTGAACAACTTAACCGCCAACTCCTGGAGCAAGCCTCCGATCGCTTAAAAGGAGCATTGAATGCAGCCCAAATGGGACTGTGGGACTGGGATATGACGACCGGAACCATTGGCTGGTCTCCCGAACTTGAGTCGTTATTTGGAATGGCTCTGGGTCAATTTGACGGCCGCTACGAAACCTTTGAAGCCTGTGTACATCCTGAGGATCGCTCAGGCTTAACCCAATCCATTGAGGCAGCGATTCGTAACCAAACTCCTTATTATTGGGAGTTTCGGGTGGTCTGGCCCGACGGCAGTGTGCATTGGCTGGAAGAACGAGGACAAGTCTTCTATGACGAAACTGGAATAGCGGTGCGGATGTCAGGCACCACGATGGCTATTGATCTACGCAAGCAAGCGGAGACAACCCTGCAAGAAAAAGAACACCTTCTCCGATTATTTTTTCAATACACGCCCGCTGGAATTGCCATATTTGACCGGAATATGCACTATCTGATGGCCAGTCAGCGATGGGCCGATGATTACCAGCTGGAATCGGTGGCAGCAATTCTTGGACGCTCCCATTACGACCTCTTTCCCGAACTCCCCGAAGCGTTGAGACAGGTTCATCAACGATGCCTGGCGGGAGCCGTTGAGAAAAGTGATAACGATCTGTTTGTCCGCTCCAATGGGACAGAGCAATGGATCTCGTGGGAAACTTGCCCCTGGTATACGGCAACCGGAGAAATTGGTGGAATTATCATTTTTTCAGCTAATGTCACCCAACATAAACAGGCTGAATTGGCGTTACAGGAGAGTCATTTTCAACTTCAGCGGCAGTTGGCGGAAATTGAAACGATCTACCAGAATGCCCCCATTGGTTTAGCGGTTTTCGACTCTGATCTTCGCTTCGTCAGGATTAATCAACGACTGGCAGACATCAATGGATTTCCTGTAGAAGCCCATATTGGTCGCACAATCCGAGAGTTGCTACCGGATTTAGCAGATACGGCTGAACAATTACTGCGCCCGATTTTAGAAACAGGCGAACCCTTACTCAATGTAGAAATCACGGGAGAAACCCCGGCCCAACCCGGGGTCAGACGAACCTGGGTGGAAAACTTTTTACCCCTGAGAGATGGCGATCGCATCATTGGCATCAGTACCGTTTGTGAAGAGATTACCGAACGGAAACAAGCGGAAGCAGCGCTCAAGCAAAGCGAAGCTCGACTGCGGTTAGCTCAAACTGCCAGTTGCTCGGCAGTGTGGGATTGTGATGTACAAACCAATACCGTTTTCTGGTCCCCTGAGTTTTACCAACTCTTCAAACTTGATCCAGACACTGAACCGAGTCACGAAAACTGGGTTCAGTGTATTCATCCAGACGACCAGGCCAAGGTCAACCAGCAAATGCTACAGGTACTAGACAGGCCATCCTCCGCGTTACGCGTAGAATTTCGTGTAGTATTTCCAGAAGAAGTCCGATGGTTTATGGGAATTGGACAGGTTCTGCGAGATCAGGCAGGAATGCCAATCCGCAAGATTGGAATTACCCTTGACATCACTCAGCAAAAACAAACCGAGCTTGCCCTACAGGAGTTGAATGTCCAGCTAGAACAACGGGTCAGCGAACGAACCGCTGAGTTGAAAGGTCTAAACGACCACCTGTCTGACGCCTTGAACGAGCAGCGACACATTCAGGAAGCCCTGTACCGCAGTGAGGAAAGCCTGCGATTAATCCTCGACCTCACCCACATTGGCACCTGGGATTGGCACATCCAGAGCCAGACCATGGTCTGGAACGATAACCACTTCAAACTGCTGGGCCTCCTTCCCCAGAGCGTCGAGGCCAGCTATCAACTCTGGTGCCAGCACGTTCATCCCGATGATCTGGCGAGAGAGCAACAACGGTTTGCTGAAGCCATGCAGAACCGCACGGAACTCAATTCTGAATATCGTGTGGTTCTTCCAGATGGCTCAATTCGCTGGGTGCTGGCCCGGGCCCGAGGCCTGTATGACGATGCCGGTCAACCCTTGCGGGCCATGGGAATCCTCCTGGACATTACCGATCGCAAACACACCGAGATTGCCCTGCAGGAAAGTGAAGCTCGCTATCGCATCCTGACGGAAATCAGCCCGGTGGGAATTTTTCGGTTTGATGCGCCCTTGAACTGTGTCTATGTCAACGATCGCTGGAGCGAAATGACAGGAAGACCAAAAGAATCTGCCCTGGGTCAAGGCTGGATGGCTGCGCTCCATCCCGAAGAACGAAGCGCTTGTCTGGTCCAATGGAGCGAACAATATCATCAACCAGGCCTGCTGAAGTTGAACCTTAACCCCTCGGAAGGCAGACACCTCCGACCGGATGGCAGTATTAACTGGTACTACGTTCAAATGGCCCTGGAAACGGATGCGGCAGGAACAGTCATCGGCTATATGGGCACCCTTACCGATATTACCGAGCGCAAACAGGCGGAACTGGCCCTGGCTCAAGAGGTGCTTCGCCGCAAAGCCCTGTTTGACATTTCAATTGATGGGATTGTGGTTCTGGATCAAGCTGGAAACATCATTGAGGCTAACACCAGTTTTGCCCGGATGCTGGGCTATTCTCTGGAAGAACTGACGACTCTCAACCTGATAGACTTTGATGCCCATTCCTCGACAGAGGAACTGGAGCAACGGATTGAGAATCAGCAGTTGTGTAAAAACACCTTTGAAACTCGCCACCGTCGCAAAGATGGTTCAATCTATGATGTAGAAATTAGTTCTAACTCCCTGGATTGGGATGGTCAATCCGTTCAGTTTTGTATCTGTCGAGATATTAGTGAACGCAAACAGGCAGAACATACCCTGGCCCTGGCAAAAGTCGAAGCCGAAGCGGCAAATCAGGCCAAAAGTATCTTCCTGGCAAATATGAGCCATGAGCTGCGTACCCCTCTCAATGCCATTTTGGGATTCTCCCAACTGATGCAACACAGTTCTCACCTGGCTACCAGCGATCGCGAACATCTCAATCTGATCTACACCAGTGGTAACTACCTGTTGAGGCTGATCAATGAAATTCTTGACCTGTCTAAGATAGAAGCGGGAAAAGCCTCCCTGGTCAGACAACCCGTTGATCTGTTCCAGCAACTTTCGATGATCCGCGATACCCTGAGTGACCGGATCCGCCGAAAAAATTTGACCTTCCACCTCGAAATAGAGGCTGGGGTGCCCCAGTACATCCTGGCGGATGACCAAAAATTAGAGCAAATTCTGCTCAATCTGCTGAGCAATGCCCTTAAGTTTACCCAGCAGGGTGGGATCTCCCTCCGCATCTATCGAGAGGAGCCCGATCCAGCCAGCGGAGCAGGGGAACGATCGGAATACTCCACCACCCTGGGCTTTGCCGTAGAAGATACGGGCGTTGGGATAGCACCGGAAGACCTGAACCGGATTTTTGAAGCCTTCACCCAGACGACTGCAGGGCAACAGGCTCCAGAAGGAACCGGGTTGGGTCTGACCATCAGCCGCCGCCTGGCCCAACTGATGGGCGGTGACATTACGGTACGGAGTGTTCTGGGTCAGGGGAGTACCTTTGAATTCTCGTTGCCCGTCGAAATCGTGACCGAAGCCATCCCCTCCGATCGGGCGGGAGAGCACCGCCGCATCAGGCTGCTGCCCAACCAACAAAAGTATCGCATCTTAATTGTCGATGACCAGGACAGCAACCGCTTGCTCCTCAGGCAATTGCTGGAACCCGTGGGGCTATCTGTTCGGGAGGCCACAACCGGCGAAGCCGCTTTAGAACTCTGGCAGCAATGGCATCCCCATTTGATCTGGCTGGATATCCGATTGCCAGGCATGGACGGCTATGAAGTGACGCGCCAGATCCGGACTTGCGAACAACAGCGGCCAAGGGAGGCAGGTCAGGCAGATCAGCCAGCCTCCCCATCCGTTCCCAACCCAACGGTCATCATTGCCCTGACGGCACAGGCCTTAGTAGACGATCTGACCCTGGCCCTGGCAGCCGGGTGTGATGACTACCTCAGTAAACCCTTTCAGGAAACAGACCTGTTGAGCAAGCTGGCCCAACATCTGCAAATTCCGTTTGTTCTGGCAGAACCCGAATCCGTCACGCCTGACCCCGAGCAAGCCATTGAGCCCCTATTAACGGCTACCCATCTGGCCGTCATGCCGCGAGATTGGGTAAGGGCATTGTACGAAGCCTCCAGGATGTGTCAGGCGGAAGGGATCACACCGTTGCTGCAACAGATTCCCCCAGAACACGCCGATCTGGCTCGTCGGCTAGAAACCCTGATGTATCACTTTGATTTTCAGTTAATGATGCAGGCATCCAGCCCCTATCTTAATCGACCCAGCTAGATGATACCCATCCTGGCATCACGCCTGGGTGAGAGCCCATAAGCACTCCAACGGTCGCAGGCTCCAAGCCCCTGGGCGACGGCTAATTTCTGCCTAAAACTGTCATCACCGCTTGAACCAACTGCTCGGGTTCAAGGGGCTTAGTCACATGCCATTGATAACCGCTTGTGATCGCCTGGCGATGATCATCTTCCCTGGCATAGGCCGTCAGCGCGATCGCTGGTATCTGCCCACCTTTTTCAGCGGCCAGGGAACGAACCTGCTTAATCAGGGAATAACCATCAACTTCAGGCATCCCAATATCGCTGATCAATACATGGGGTTGCCACAATTCCAGGTTAGCCAGGACTTCTGCAGCCGAAGTCACCATGAAAACTTCTGCCCCATACTGGGTGAGCAAAGCCGTTAACAGGTTACGCGCATCCGGTTCGTCATCCACCGTCAAAACTCGAATTCCGCTTAGATCTAGTCTATAGGTTGATCCTTCTCGGGACGGATTCCGTTCTGGAACGGGCGCCAGCAACGGAAATCGCACGGTAAACGTTGCGCCCAGCCCTTCGCCCGGGCTATCTGCCCAGATAGTGCCACCATGGGCTTCAACCAGATGGCAGACGATCGCCAATCCTAGCCCCAACCCACCATACTTGCGTGTGATCGAAATATCTTCCTGCTGAAACGACTCAAAAATATGGGGCAAAAACTCTGACTTAATGCCTTTACCTGTATCCCGGACTGTAATCTGGGCATAATCAGCCGTTAATAAGTGCCCATTAACTGCAGAGGAACGGGTTGTAACCAGGGACAGGGGAGACAGCGAGCTGGCCGGTTCAGTGATCACCGACAATTCAACCTCTACTCGCCCCCCGGCAGGCGTAAACTTAATGGCATTTGACAGCAGGTTCCAGACAATTTGTTGCAACCGCGCCGTATCCCCTGCAACCTGCCCCACGGGAGGCAGTACTGAATGCAGCAGAATCGATTTAGCGGCGGCAGTCGCCTTTACCGTGTCGATCGCTGACTCGATGACAAACCGCAGATCAACGGGGACCATCTCTATATTTAGTTTGCCGCGAAGAATCTTGGCAATATCTAGCAGGTCATCAATCAGCTGGGTCTGCAGGCGGGCATTACGCTCGATGGTGGCCAGGGCTTCAGCGGTTTTGATGGGGTCAAACTTACCAGTTTGCAACAGTTTGGTCCAGCCTAAAATCGGGTTAAGCGGCGATCTCAGCTCGTGGGACAGAACGGCAAGAAAATCGTCTTTGATCCGATTGGCCCGTTCGGCTTCAGCTCTTGCGGCCTGTTCCCGTTTCAGCAAATGCAGGCGCTCAAGCTCCAGTTCCTTCTGGTCGTGAATGTCGGTGCAGGTCCCAAACCATTTAATCACCTGCCCCTGGGAATCACGCATGGGTAAGCCCTTGACCAGATGCCAGCGAAACTCACCGTCAAATCGTCGCAACCGGTACTCAATTTCATAGACTCCGGCGGTTTTGCACGCTTCCGTCCAAAACGCCTGCACCGCCGGAAGATCTTCGGGATGGATTAAATGCTGCCACTCATTCTGCAGGGCTCCCTCGATCGATAACCCGGTATAGTCCGTCCAGCGCTGGTTAACGTAATCGGTTACTCCATAAGGGTCGGTCGTCCAAACGATTTGAGGAATGGTGTTCGTAATAAAGCGAAACTGCTCCTCCCTCTGTTCTAATGCTGCCTCAATTTGCTTGCGATCGCTGATATCGTGATGAATCCCAGCCATGCGTAACGGACGGCCCTGGGTATCTCGCATTACGACTTTTCCATAGTTGGCAATCCACTTCCATGCGCCAGAGCGGGTCAGGAGACGGTACTCAAACTTATAGGGCAGCAAGTCATTCTGCAGATGGGCCTGGAGCTGGGCCATAACCCAGAGCTTATCGTCAGGATGAATCAGTTGTTCCCAGGTATTCAGCTTTTCTGGCAAATCTTCTTTCTCATAGCCCAGCATTTCTAGCCAGCGGGGGCTCATGTAATAATCGCCGGTGGCAATGCTCCAGTCCCACAGGCCTCCCTCTGAACCATCCAGGGCCATCTGCAGGCGTTCTTCACTTTCCCGCAGGGCTACGGCGGAACGCTTGATCTCCTCTGCATCGGCAACGGCCTGATCACGCATCTGGCGATAGCTTTGCACCCGAGATGTTAAATCGGTGACATCTTGAATTGAGAGCATGGCATAAAAGCCGCCTCCATCAGCGGGAATCGCAGTCACCGTCGTGTGTTGAATCCGATTCTGCCCCTGGGACAGGGTAGCAGGAATGATCTGCTTATGCAGCTGGGAAGAAAAAATGGTGGGGGGCCCCCCGGCAAAAATGGGATCAAGACGATGGGTGTATAGGGATTGACTGAAATGGGGGAAAAATTCACAAATGGAATGCCCGACAATTCGATCGCAGGAAATCTTTGTCCACTCTTCTAAGCAGCGATTCCAGAATACAACCTGATAGTCCGATCGCAGGACGCAGATGCCAAGGGGAATTTGATCGAGTAAGCTAAAGCAGTCAGGATGGTGAGTCATAGCAGCAGCTCGTTTCTTTCACTCACGGTTGAGAGATTAGACCAAGTTCTTGATCGATACAGCTCAGTAACTCACCAAAGGAGGACATTTCAAAAATTAGGATAATTTCACCCATAATCTCAAGCTGCTTGATATCAAATCGGGTTTGGGCCAGGAGAAAAACGGTATGCCGGTCAAACGAGTAATTAGAAGCTAACAGCCGATCGATCGTGTCTTCAAAATAGAGGGGCAAGCGGTAGGTCATTTGCTGTTTCAGTACGTTACTGATTGACCCCAGTACGCCATTAATCACGATATTGCCAACCTCAGTCAGGGTACCAATTTTCACCGCATCCAGATCGGGGGAATCACGCTCTTCCCCTGTTAAGAGAGCAACCAGTGCCGAGGCACTCTCCGTAGGAAAAACCAGCTCCGCACTGCCGCTAAAGCTGCCACAGTAATCTAGTCTGACGACAGACAGGCTGTGACTGTTAAACCGCGTTACGACTTCCTGGGTCAGGGTATCGATATCAAAAATTTTGAGGACTGGCACGTTCAGCAGAATGGGAGAATCGACCATCTCATTGAGCATCCCGGCCGCCCGTCCGACTCCGATATTGATAAACTCCTGGAGGGCATCAAGCTGCTCCTCGGTAATTAAGGACATGGGCGATGATTCCTTATTTCTTCTGCCATCTCTACAACCGGCTTGACAATACCTACTTCTGTAATAACTGCCGGACCGTTTCACGCACCTCGTTTTCTTTAACGGGTTTGTTAATAAATCTGGCGGCTCCCAGCTCAACCCCGCGCTGTCGAGAGGTATCCTGTACATCGGCGGTCAGAATGGCAATTGGCACCGTACAACCCTGATCGCGGAGGGTCTGCAACAGCTGAAACCCATCGATATCCGGCATCAGTAAATCAGTGAGGATGCAGTCTGGCTGATGCTGCTGGATCATATCTAAAGCCTGCTGTCCATTGGTTGCTTCTAGAACCTGGCACCCTTCGGCTTCTAAATACTTGCGGAGCATCCGTCGAGAGAAGGCAGCATCGTCCACGATCAAGACTGAAGCTACATCCAAATCACCCATCACTTTCACCCGCTTTCCCTCATGACAAGAGAGCCTGTACCAAGAAAATTTTACGAACAATAAAATAATAATTCACTTACGCCGAATTGCGAACCCGGGGCAGGATGGTTGAGTGCTGATGCCTGTTAATCCCGAGATCGCCCGCGTACTCGTACCTGTATAAGATGTGTTGAAGTTGACTTAACTATCCGGTTGAACATTCCATATACCGCAGGAGATTTAGTATCCTCAGTGTCCAGCATCCTGCAGCAGGGGAGTTCCACCTTAAGGAAGATTCTATTCCTTTAGAGGATGATTGCACAATAGCAATCAACACCGGTAAAGGTTCTGCTAAAAAGCTTTACCAGTCTGGCGGCAATCTGCTGACTTTAGAGATTCCAGTGTATCTCCCACCAGGGAGATAGAGGGGTAGAACTCCCTTTCCTGTAACTTGTTACATGGGAAAGGCCAAACAACGTCGGGCACTGAAGATTGAGGGTCAGAGAATTGGATTCCTGATCTTTATGTATGCTGGTATAAGATGGCAATCATTCATACTGAATATGTTGAGAGTATGGAGTCTTTGAGTGAAATTGATGCGGAAGATCTGGAGGCGTTTTTAGTCGAAAGTTACGAAATTTTAAGCCAGGTTGAGCAGGATGTTTTAACCCTTGAAAAAAGTGCTTTTGACCCACAGCGTTTGAACCAGCTTTACCGCGCCCTGCATACCATCAAGGGAAATTGTGGGTTCCTGCCTCTGCCAAAACTCGAAGCGATCGCCCACGCTGGAGAAACTCTACTCGATACCATTCGCGCAACCCAGAGTACCATCACCTCAGAAATTGCCGCCGTCCTGCTGCAATTGACCGATGGGATTCGACAACTGCTACGGACGATCGAAACCACGGCAACAGAAGGAGAGCAAGATTATTCTGCTTTAATCGCCACCTTAACGGCACTATGCACTCCCCCAATTCCGGTTACGGCAATTACGGTTGCCTCCTCTGCCACACCTCTGAGTCCTGCCGCGCCTGTCTCTGCCCCTGAAAATCATTGGGCAGAAGCGTCAAGCCCTCAACCTCCGGCATTGCCAGATTCTCCGGTTGATTCCGCCCTCGATTCAACGATTCGGGTTCCGGTTGATCTGCTAGATCAAATGATGGATCTGGTCGGTGAACTGGTGCTGGCTCGTAACCGACTCCTGCAACTGACCCCCAGCAGTTCCAATCCCATCCTGGCTTCTACCTGCCAGCAGATTAATCTGATTACAAATGAACTGCAGGATCGGGTGATTCAAACACGAATGCAGCCGATTCATACCCTGTGGCGCAATCTACCGCGACTGGTGCGGGAAACGGCGATCACCTGCGGGAAAGAAGTCCTGCTAGAGATGGATGGCAGCGGTACCGAACTGGATCGGAGTTTGATGGCCGCCATCAAAGATCCGGTGACTCATCTCGTACGCAACTGCATTGATCATGGCATTGAACCGCCACAGGTGAGAGTGGCTCAGGGGAAATTGGCCCAGGGCAGGCTGAAGCTGAAAGCCTGGCAGGAAAATGGGCAGGTCACCCTGGAGATTGGGGATGATGGGGCGGGCATTGATCCGGCTCAGATCAGGGCCCGATCGCGGCAGATGGACTTGATTAGCGCAGCCCAGGCCGAATCTCTCAGCGATCGAGAAGTACTGGATTTGATCTTTCTGCCGGGTTTCTCAACCGCCCCTGAAGTTACCCGCCTGTCTGGTCGTGGGGTCGGCATGGATGTGGTGCGCCGGAATCTGGAATCTGTCAATGGCACGATCGAAGTAGATAGTCAGCCCGGGCGTGGAACCACTTTTCGTTTGAGAATTCCGCTGACCCTGGCGATTATTCCGGCCCTGCTGATTTCCAGCGGTGGCGAACGGTTCACAATTCCTCAAGCAAACGTGCAGGAATTGATCCGGATCGAAGGCAAAGAGCGGATCGAGCGCAGCATTGAAACCCTGCTGAAGGTGCCGGTGTACCGACTGCGTGGGCAAATTCTCCCCCTCGTGAATCTGGCGGCGGTATTGCAACTGGCGAATACCCCCCCGGAAGACCAGGTGCTTTACTTTGTCGTCATCGCGGCAGAGGGTTACCGATTCGGGTTAATTGTTGATCACATTGAAGATACCCAGGATATTGTGGTAAAGCCGCTGAGCAAGCAGCTAAAATCCCTGGCAATGTTTGCTGGCGTGACGATTTTAGGCAATGGCAGGCCAGCCCTGATTCTGGATGTGGCAGGCTTCGCGGCCTACGCAGGAGTGCAGCGGCAGCCCGATCGACCCGCGGTGACTCCCGAAGTAGCACCCAGCGATCGCCAGCTGATCTTAATCATGCTGGGGCCCCAGAACCTGCGTCTGGGAATTTGCCTCACCCATGCCACCCGATTAGAGGTGATCCCCAGCCAAAAGATTGAACAGATCGGCAATCAGTATGTCCTGCAGTATGGCGATCGGATTGTCTCCCTGATTGATTTAGACGCAGTTTTGACCGGCACACCACGATCGCTGCCGCAGTTAGAAGAGGCAGTTTCCGTAGTTGTCATCACCCTGAACGAGCATTCTAGCGTTGGGTTGGTCGTGCATCAGATCCTCGATATCGTAGAAGAATCTTTGAGCGTAACGGGCGCAGCGAGTCGTCCGGGAATCCAGTGCTATGCCACGGTACAGGGACAGATCACCGAGATTCTCGATCTGGCTGCGATCGTTGAACTGGCCCATCCCTACTGGACTGACCGGCAGTTGATGGCGGGAGCCGGGAGGTAAAGAATGACGATTCAGCAGATTTGTACTTTCTTCCTGGATAGCACGCGATTTGGGATTGAGGTTGAAGATGTGCAGGAAATCATTCGGCAGCAACCCCTTACACCAGTCCCCCTGGCGGCTCTGGATATCTGCGGTTTAATGAATCTGCGGGGACAGGTGATTCCAGTGGTTGACTTATCCTATCGGTTGGGGCTGCGATCGGTAGCCTGTGCGATCGGGGAAGCAAATACCGAAGAATACACGGTCTACAATGTGATTGTGAATACCGCTGATGATGTAGTGAGTTTTGTGGTTGATGACATTGGAGATGTTCTAGAATGTGCGCTAGAAACCCTGGAACCTCCACCTGCGACCTTAGCGCCCTCTATGCGATCCGTGTTGAAAGGGGCCTATAAACTTGAACAAGATTTTTTGCTTGTCCTGAATACTGAAAAAATTCTCGATTCCCCATTCCCTCAGAGACGCTAAAGGAGATATCCATGATTTCTGATTCGGCCCCAACCGCAGAACCAACCCAAGTAGCATCCGCTATCCCGACGCAAGCCGGCCTCAAGGCGCTACTGGAAGCGATGCGGGCAGCCAGGGCGGGAGACTTTTCCGTCCGTCTGGATGAAACCAATGATCTGGGGGAACTGGCCCTTGAGTTTAATCAGTGGGTGAGCCACAATCAAGAGTTTGCCCGGGGCATTAGTAATCTTAGCCAACAGGTCAGGGTTGACGGAAAAGTATCCGAACGGCTCAACCTGGGAGAAACAACAGGAACCTGGGCGGCCAGTGTCGAATCGCTCAATCATTTAATTCACTCTCTTGTCACTCCAACCCAGGAAGCCCAGCAAGTTTTGAGCGCGATCGCCCAGGGTGATCTGACCCGGCGCATGCCCCTGGAAATCGATGGACAACCGCTTGGGGGCGAATTATTGCAGTTTGGAACGATAGTCAATGACCTGTGTGATCGGCTGAACTGCGTCGCTCTTGAGGTGATGCGGGTTGCCAGAGAAATTGGTACGGAGGGCAATCTGGGCGCGATCGCAGCGGTTGAAGGAACCTCTGGCATCTGGCAAAAATTGATTGATAGCATCAATGGCATGTCGAATCAGGTAACCGCTCAGGTTCGCAGTATTGCCGAGGTAGCCCTCGCCGTGGCTCAGAGAGATTTAGCCAACCAGATCGAGGCGAAGAACGTGGGAGAATTTGGCGCTCTCACTGGCAACGTGAATCAGATGATCCAGAATTTGCAAGAGGCGATGCGCCAGATGGCAGAAATTGCCACGACCGTGGCCACGGCTTCTGAAGAACTGACCGCAGTCAGTGGAGAAATGACTCGCAATGCCGATCAAACTGCCGAACAGGCCTCCTCTGCTTCTGCATCGGCTGAGCAGGTGAGCCAGAATGCGACGACCGTGGCCACGGCGATCGAAGAAATGAACGTGAGCATTCGGGAAATCGCCCGGAGTGCTGCTGAGGCGGCCAAGGTCGCAGGAGGGGCGGTTAAAACCTCCGATCAAACGAATGCCACCATCACCAAACTGGGGCAGAGCAGCGTTGAAATTGGCAAGGTGATTAAGGTCATTACCTCGATCGCCCAGCAGACGAACCTATTAGCCCTGAATGCCACGATCGAAGCAGCAAGGGCCGGGGATGCGGGACGAGGATTTGCGGTCGTTGCCAATGAAATCAAAGAATTGGCAAAACAAACTGCCGCTGCAACTGAGGACATCAGCCAGTGGATCGATGCCATTCAGACGGATACCAGAAGTTCGATCGATGCCATCACTGAAGTAACCACCATAATTAATCAAATTAACGATATTCAAACCACGATCGCAAGCTCCGTAGAAGAACAAACGGCGACGACAAACGAGATTGCTCGAAATGTGGCTGAAGCCGCCAAAGGAAGTTCGGACATTGCTAAGAATATCAGTGTTGTAGCATTCAATGCTCAAACTACGACCACCGCAGCCAGCAACACCTCTCAAGCTGCGACAGAACTGGCTCGCATGGCCGTTAATTTACAAACCCTGGTTGGCCAGTTTCGTGTCTAAGGATTTCAGATTAATTAGGAGCAATGTTTTAATTTTTGGGTTTTATTAAATTCACGATTCCAAACAATGCGTATCAGCTAAATGATCACAACGATTCGAGTTTTAATTGTTGATGATGCCGTAATGGTGCGAAGCCGCCTCAGCAAAATTCTTTCCGCCGATCCTGAAATCGAAGTGGCAGGAGTTGCAGCCACGGGTCAAATTGCGCTGGCAAAAGTGGCTCAACTCAAGCCGGATGTGGTGATTCTGGATGTCGAAATGCCCGATCTGGATGGGCTGCAAATTCTGTCCCGGATTCGTCAGAACAATCTCCATCTGCCGGTGATTATGTTCAGTGCGATGACGACCCGGGGAGCAACCGCAACCCTTGATGCCCTAACCCTGGGAGCTTCCGATTATGTGACAAAACCGAATCATCTAGAAAATGGAAGCAACCCTGCCCAATATCTGCAAGATACCCTAATTCCTAAAATTAAGGCTCTGAGCCAAAAAACGATTCAAAAAACAGCCAGCCTGCGGTCTGACGCGGCTTCTGCCACCGTTTTTTCCGATCCGCCAAGCAACCCAACCCTTACAACGGTGGCCATGGTTGCGATCGGGGTTTCTACCGGTGGCCCCAATGCCCTGGCAACCCTCCTGGCAGAGGTCCCGCCTGACTTTCCAGTGCCCATTCTGATCGTGCAGCACATGCCACCCATGTTCACCCGATTGCTGGCTGAACGGCTGACGACAAAATGTGCCCTGCCCGTCCGGGAGGCGATCGGGGGAGCCCCGGTCTGCCCGGGAACCATCTGGATTGCGCCGGGGGATTACCATCTCACTGTCAAACCAACGGGTTCAACGGTACAGTTCGCCGTAGAACAGACCCTCCCCAGAAATTCCTGTCGTCCCTCCGTTGACGTTTTGTTTGAATCGGTGGCGCAGGTCTACGGTGAACAAACCCTTGGCATCATCTTGACCGGGATGGGCCAGGATGGGCTCCAGGGCTGTCGGCAAATTCGCGATCGCCATGGGCAGATTTTGGCCCAGGATGAAGCAACCAGCGTGGTCTGGGGAATGCCACGGTTTGTCGCAGAAGCAGGGTTGGCAGATGCCGTACTGCCCCTGGATCAGATCATGCCAGAGATTTTGCGTCGGGTCAGTTGCACCGCTGCCGGTCGGGGAGGAAAGGCCTAATGGCCCCTCGTTCCCTGGATTTTGAATATCTTCGCACCCTGGTGCGGCAGCAAACCGGCGTTGTTTTAGAAGCGCACAAAGATTACCTGGCAGAGCTGCACCTGGACAAACTGGCCTGCCAGATGGGTTTTGAGTCCATCGCGGCCTTTACTGAACACCTCAAGGCCATCCCCTTCAATCACCTGCATAGCCAGGCGATCGAAGCATTATTGACCAATGAAACGTTCTTTTTTCGCGATAGCTATCCCTTTGAAACCCTGCGAACTACTGTCCTACCTGGCTTGATTCAGTCCCGGACAACGGAACGGGCAATTAACATCTGGAGTGCAGGTTGTTCTACAGGCCAGGAACCCTACAGTATTGCCATGCTGATTCGCGAATCGTTTCCAGAACTTTTAAACTGGAGGATTCGCCTGGTTGCCAGCGATTTTTCACGGCAATCTCTCAAGCGGGCAAAGCAGGGGTTGTACAGCAATCTGGAAGTGGGCCGAGGATTGATTCCTGGCCTGCGCGATCGCTATTTTTATCCTCTGGGAGATTCCTGGCAAATTCAGGATGAGATTCGGCAAATGGTTGAGTTTCACCAGCTCAATTTGCTCCATTCCTGGCACTCCCTGCCCCAAATGGATGTGATATTCCTCAGGAATGTTTTGATCTATTTTGATAACGAAACAAAACAGTCAATTTTGTGTAAGGTACGACACCACTTGAAACAAGATGGGTATTTATTTTTGGGCAGCGGGGAAACAACATCCTATCTAGATTCCAGCTTTGAATCCGTACAGGGAAAAGCCAGCCTTTTTCATCGCCTGCGGATATAGCCTTTCCCGCAAGCAGGGAACTATGGCTTGACTGGTGGCCTAGTTATTATCCGGCGATCGTTGCTCAGGATGCTGATGTACACCAGAATGCTCATCAGAACAGACACCCCCATCATGGGCAGAGCAAGGGTCGATAGCCAGGCCGACGAGTAGCCCACGGCGAGAAACGTTGAGATATCCCAGGTGCCGTGGGCGATCATGGCAGGCCAGAGGTAGCCCCACTGGCGGCGAAAGACATACAACAATATGCCGCTCAGAGCGGCCAGGACAAGTTGAACTACGCCAAACAGCCCCATACCGAGGAAGAGATTGGGCAGGTGAAACAATCCAAAACAGACGGAAGTCCAGATGGCCGCAGTCGCCTCGGAACGGCCCCCCTCCCGCATCCCCCGGAGAAAAAAGCCACGGAACAGGGTTTCCTCCGCAAAGCCAACCCCGATTCCGGTTGCCAGTATGGTAGCCAGGAGATCGGGCGGAACCTCGCTCCACCTGATCCCCACCAAGCGAACGGCGATCACCACACCCCAGAGAATCATCGCAGCCTTCATCACCGCTGTGGTCTTGAGCCGAACCGGGTCCCGCCACAAATAGTTCCAGTGGGAGTACCAGACGAAGGCTACCAGCAGGGCACTGCCAGCCGCTAGAGGGATGACCGCCGTATGCAGCGCATTGCCCGCAGACTTGAACCAGTCCTGGTAGGGAATGCCTGGGAGCGTAGCCAGTCCATTAAACACGAGTATGTAGGCAAAAACCATGCCAATGCTGGCGATGATAGAGGGTCGAATTCGGAACAGCAAATGTTTCGGCGAGTCAGCAGTCATTCTGGGCTCCTACCTGGGTAGATGGGTAAATTTAACACCCCCTGGTCCAGGGGCGTTTGGACAAAAAATGACTCTAACGATTTGGCGGCAGGACAAACCGTGGCTTGATACTGGCGCGGCATTCGGCATTGGGTGAACGGGTGGGATTATTCACAAAGGCAACTCCCACATCCTTGGCGCATTGGGAAAACTGCAACACACCATGTCCTCCATTCGGAAATTCCAAAAAGATGCCATTTTCTAACCCGACCATAGACGGTCTGCCCATCGTTGTTGTGGTCTGGGTGTCATAGCGACTCTGGAGAACGAGGGTGGGAATCTTGCTTTTCACAGCGGTGCGATCGCTCGCCGGAGCAGGTTTAACACCCCAGTTCTGGCAAATTGCATAGGCTTGCTTCCCGGCATTGAAGGCAGATTGGCCCAATTCTGGCAGCGTCATCTGCTTCAGGAGTGCTTGAAGCCGGGTCGGATCACTCCCGGTGACTAAATCCTGGCAGTCGATGCTGCGAAACGCCCCCTGGCTGATGGCCTGCTCCCAAGTCACGGCTTGATTCAAAATACCGAGAATCACCTCATAGGTATGACGAATTTCAGTCGGGGATAGGGTGTTGAGGGATTGGATCAGCGGCGATCGCTGATTGGCTGGAAAAATCTCGTTGACGATGGCGGTTAGGGTCGTGCGATCGCGGGGTTGTCCCTGCAAGAAACCGACACCATAAAAATTGCCGCGGGCCAGGACGCGATCGGCTTCCGGCAAAGTTTCAATCGCATTCAGAACTTGCTGCACCCACTGCTGGGACGGACGACGATTTTCTGCCAGGGTAATCCTTTCAGTCAACAGTTGCCGCGCCTTTGCTCGCAATTCCTCGGCTTGCGCCAGCAGTCCTTGTGGATCGCCCAGGGGCAGGGTTTTCTTCGCAGGAGTCGGAAAGATCTTGCCTGACACCACCCCCACATAGGTTGTAGTCTCGCCCCGCTCCAACTCAGACACGATCAGGGGAACGTATTGGGCAATCCGAACCCTCCCATCGCCATTGATAGACTTGATCAACTCTGCGATCGCATCGGCATCAACTTTTCCTGACTGAGATTTGACTAATTCGGCATCGGCTTTGGATAGTCGGATGGGTTGTTGATCGAGGCGCTTCAGCAACGCTGCCATCCGTTGTTTGAGATTCGGGTAGGCGCGATCGCAGGCAGCATCCTTTTGACAGTCTTCGATCAGGTTCAATGCGGGTGTCTCAAAAATTCCCAGACTCGTTTCGTACTTCAAGACATTCGGGGGAATTGTCGAGTCTAGTACTACGCTCCGAAGCTGCTGGGGATAGTCACGCATCACCCGCAGGGCTAAGTAGGTGCCATAGGAAATCCCATACAGGTTGATTTGGTCATAACCCAACGCGGATGCCAGACTGATCACATCACGGGCGTTATTGGCGGTGTTGTACTGGTTGAGATCAACGCCATGGGCTGCCAACACGCTGGGACACAGGGCAAACAGGGCAAGCGTTTCACCATCTAGATCAGACTTATCTTGCAGCCGTTTGGCAAGGTCTGCATACTTCTTGCCCCAGGCATTGCCGGGAGCCTTGATCACGGTTTCCAAAATATTGGTGGTGGGGGAGCAGAGCAAAGCCCCCGAAAATCGAGAACCCCGCTGATCAAATAGGATCACATCTCGGTTCTGGCGCTGTTGACTGTACAGCTGGGTCATGTATGAGATTGCAGAGATGTCACTACCGCCAGGTCCCCCATGCAGGGCGATCAGGGGATCAGGCTGGGGGGAAAGACTCTTGCTTTTGAGCAGGGCATAAGTTATTTCGATTTGCCGTCCATTGGGTTTGCTGTAGTCTTCGGGCACAGTGACAACCCCGCAAATGGTTGTTTTGCCGTCAATTTCTTCCGGTGCGATGGGGGTGGGGCAGGGAATTTGGCTATTGCGATAGGGAGTGGATGACTGGGCAAGGGTTGGAGATGCTTGCCAGAGGGGCGCGATCGCCATTACCGTTGCTACCAGTCCTGATTGATAGAGGTGCTTGAGCATGATGTTTCCTTTCTCGCATCAAGGTTTGACTATTTGGCGGTTAATTTCAATCCAGTAGTGAAATCAGAATCATCACTTCGTGTGGACGATATCCAGCCAGAAGCAAGCCGGACAATGCAGCCCCATCACCGATCGCGTAGACGCTCAGGTCAGTGATTTGAGGATGGTCAAAAACGGCAGCTAACGCTTGCTGCGCTCTGGCCTGATCATCGGTTTCATCCAGAAGCATAATGGGGACATGGTTCGCCGCTGCCGGATCGGCGATCGCCCTCAGTTCTGCCACAATATCGGGCTGCCTCCCAGGAGGACGACCATAGACCCGTTTCCAGGTACTCATCCAGGCCGTTGCGCCGTACTGTTCCCAGAGGTTACCGACAAAGTGTTGATAATACTGCAGTGCGATCGCCTCTAAGTCTTCCCCAGCCGGGATCAACCCATCAAACACCGCACTGCCGAACCCAGCCTGGCTGGGCTGTCCATAGATTGCCTGCAAGACTGTGATGGCTTCCGATGGAGTTTGGGCTTGGTCAGAAGAAGGGCACATCATGAGGGGCTGGAGGTCAGGAGGGACAGAAGATGAATTCATGGGCTTGAGAGCGCTTCGTCTGCCACGTTTGGCTCTTGCACACCTCGCAAGTGACCTAAGGCATCCCGCCAGGATGCCACCAGTTCATCCTGATTCACATCCTGCCCCTGCTGTTGCACCCGCCATTTACGAAACGCCAGTTCATCCTGGGCTTTGACAATGGCGGCAGAGGTACGGCGATCGTATCCAGCAATCCGGCGAGTCTTGAACAGGCGATCTCCCAGGACAGCCTCATACTCTTTTCGCGTAATCACGGGTTCCTGTTCATCCGCAAGCTGTTCCTGAATCACATTCCGCTCCCAGATACCGCTTTGCCAGAGCATCACCCCCACAATTAGAAACAGTGGAAAAAAGCCTGCCAATCGCAGGGCACTGTGCTGTAACCACTCCAGCAGCAAAGGCTGGGTAACAACAGGAACGGCGGGTCCGGCAACTGGCCGCTCGACCCAAGGATGCCCCGTCACAAAATAGACGAACAGTGAGAATAACAACCCCAACGCATTGTTCAGGAAATGCCCCGAAAATCCCAGCAACCAGCCAGCGATCGGAGCCGCAGAGCGCAACCAGCGGCGAGTTGTTTGACGGGCCAACCCCAATCCCAGGCCAAACAGCCCTGTGTACAAAGCATGGCCCGCAAATCCAAACAGCGCAAAGCGATCGGCCATTTGGAAATACAGCGGAATATCCCCAGTGTCTTTAAATCCATTGGTGATGTAAAGCGGAGTTTCCAGCAAATTAAAGCCAATGCCGATCAGTGCCCCATAAATAAAGCCATCCCGGACATTATCAAACTCCGATCGCAATAGCCAAAACAGGAGTAAGGCGCCCAGCCCTTTGGTTGTTTCCTCCACGATCGGACCTGCGATTGGCGCTGCCAGAGTCCTCCCGGCACCTTCACCCAGGACAGCTTTAATGTCGGGATGGAGCACCACAAGATCTGCTAGACTCTTGAAAATCAAATTGTTGATAGGCAACGCAATTCCGGTGGCAATCACAGCCCCCCACAACACAGCAATCAGGTAAAGCCAGCGGGACTCCGGTTCGCGGCGATCCAGAAACCACAGGATAGCCAGGGGAAATAGCGTTACCAGCAGGGTGGCCAGAAAGCTGATGGCGAAGATCTGAAGCGCTGCTGGGGAGAGAACGGCAAAATAGTCACGGACTAAAGCTGTAGTGCTGATCAATAACAGCACGACCAGAATAATGACGGCAAACACTGCATTTTTAGGACGGCTCAATGGCGAACCGTAAAGCACTCGGGCAAAGTCACTTTGTGGCATAAGCACCTTGGGTTTACCTTTAAAATCAGTCGTACATGCAGGCGAAATCTCAACCAATAGGCCCCTGCTGACCAGACTGCGTCTCAATCCAGGTTGTAATCGTCATCCCATTGTGAAAAACACTATCGATACCCGGCACCTTCGGTTCCGACATCATCTGGTCGTACCATGACGGGTCGTTCCCCCCGGGCTACTGCCTGCATTCATGGAAATTCGGAGAGGATAACGTTGTACATCTCCCAGTACTGATCCATCACGCCAGGTCAGCAGTCTTCCAGTAGGCTGCGGATGATCAATCAGCCAGAGCAGTATTCTTCGGGGTCATTGGACGGTTGAGCAATAGCAGGAGACTGGCCCGATCCCCTGCTATTGCTTCAGGGTTTGCCTGCTAAATCGGTTAGCGACCGCAACTGGTTGCTAACCCATAGACGATCGACTCATAACGCCCATCAGCCGTGCGAATCGTGACGCAATAATTAGTGCGGGCTTCCCGCCAGTAGCTATAGACGGCATCGCCTGAAGGCTCTGACTTCACAAACCGATAACCCCGCTGAGTCAGAGCATTTTCTGCCTGACCGGCCCTGGCTCCCACCAGATCACTCAGCCTGTCCACCGGGGTTCCCACTTCGGGCTGAGACCTGGATGGGCGGGAAGGGACATCAGAAACGCCGGTCAGGTTGACTGATAGGATCGTGCCATCGATGGTGCTGACCCGGCATTCTGCTCCCTGCTGACTCTGATTGTCCTTAAAAAACAAGGTGCCCGCCCCACTTTCAGCGCTGACCGAACCCGCCCGCACAAAGGAAACACTTCTCACAGGAACCCCCATCTCTTCAGCCACTCGCTGGCGGCAAGCAGCCTGATAGGAGGACAAATTGCCGGGTTTACCGGGTTTGCTTGGGGAGTTCGGGGTGACCGATAGCACTGTATTGTCGATCGTGTTAACCCGACATTCTGCGGTCTGCCCTGTCTTCTTGTTTTGCATCATGACGGTGACAGCACCACTTTCGGCACTGACCCGACCAACACTCGTAATGGCAACATCGAGGATTCCCGCACCCATTGCTGCGGCTGTACTTCGGATACAGGCACTACGAGATCTCTGGGGAATCGCTTCGGCACTGAACGGGTAGCCAACAACCAGGGCGATCGCGGCGATTGCACCACTACTTAAAACCGTTTTGAATTGCATTATGAGATTGACTCCACATCAAACTTTTCAGAGCCCATACTGAGTCACTGGCTCAGTTTTTATTCACCACCGTCGGCAAAAATAATGAAATCACTGCGAACCCAGCCGACCGCCCTTGAATTGACAAATTGCACCTTGCACCAATTCAGGTCACTGCCGGCCGTATCACGGTTCCGAACACACTGGAGCACTTTCACCCTGTCGCCCGGAATGCCATAGTGAGGGGAACTGGAATTAACCGTGGGCTGAGATCGCACATTAATCCGTGCGTTGGGATTGCTGGCTCTCAAGGTAGAAACACCCCGCGCCAGAACTGGTGCTACTGCCGAACCCAGGGCGATCGTGGCCAGCAGCACAGGTAAAAACTGTTTTAATTTCATAATGGCTCCTCAAATTGACTTATAAACGACCTTCGTTGACATCACTGTAGTTGTACTGATAGAACTGGTCTCCCGTTTTCGGGTTGATGATGGTGATCCGTCCGGCCCCCCGTTCATAAATCACCCGTGCCCGCCCATCGGAGCCAATAAAGGTATTGCCAGAAGTCCGGGTGAGGACACCAGAAAATCTGAACTCTCCTTCGGTAATCTGCACTGCAATTTGATTGGCGTTGCGGCGGGTCATTTTGGTGATGGGTGTGCCGCTGGATTGATTGTCAGTCGGCTGGTTCGGCTGAGTTGCAGCAGCCTCCCAGTAAACGAAGATGGATTCGTTGGCAAGGCGGAAGATTTGCCCCTGATCCCCCAATCCAGACTGCCGATAAGCGGCACGACCATTTTGATCGCGATAGTTCCCTGGCTGGCTACCCACCGGACGCAGGTCATACCGTTTGCCATTCTGTAACTGAATGCCAACGAACCCCTGGCGCTGGGAAAAGGTGCAGGGACCAGAAGAAGTAGCACGATCGCTGCCCTTGGGATAAACATCACAGCGGGCCTGTACGGTGTCTGCTTTGACACTGACGGCAAGGCCAAGAGAAGCGATCGCGAGAGCAGGAACTAGTAAAAATCTTGAAATATTCATCATAGGAACGCCTTCTAAAGGCAAGAGAATACAACTGAAAAGTCGTGAATTAGCCAGAAGCTAACTCCCTCAAATCCTGACGGGACTTGAGGGGCAACCTGAAACCGACTTCGAGATGAGAAAATCGAAAAACCAACTCTCATCGAGGCTTGCTGACTCTGCAAGTCAGGAATGTGGATCAACACTCAGTTTTTTAACCGCCACAGTGAAATCAGGCTCAGGATAGATTGACAGAATGCATCATAAACTAATGGTCAGAAAAAATCTCATCCTCAAATACCTGGAATTTAATTCTTTCAATTGACTTAACTCAGATAGCAAAACGACCCTGAAAGCCAAGCTTTCTATCCATTCGGTTAAGCCAGAAAAATTATTTAGCGGACCGCCTCGACAACAAATACCTGGAAATTCAACCAATTAAGAATCTTGAAGAAAATCTTTATTTTGTAGGTCGAGGTGCCGATAGAGTGCTGAAGTTAACCAGAGGTAGTCACTTTGGATGCCAGAAAACCAGGCATTTAAGTCAGTTAAGTGCCTGAGGCAAGGGCTTCTGGTGATTCACGATTTAACGGGGCAATTCTAGTTAAAATTCTTTTAATGATTCCCTGGTTCCAGGTCCGCTGATTTCTTTGCAGACATCCCCCCTGTCTCAACCCATGAATTCCAACTCTAATTCTGCCAAACGGAAACGTGGCATTGCCCTGACTGCAAGTGGATTGCGGCGGTTAAATCAGGCGATTCAAGCCGCAGAGGCAACTGAGAACGAGGGAAAACGGTTTACCGCAGAAGAGATGAGTAAACGTTCGGGTATTTCTACCAGCACCCTCAGTCGCCTCTGGGCATCTCGAGCGGGGGTCGATCGGCGCACGCTTCACTTACTATTTAACGCATTTAAGCTTGATCTTTTAGATAGCGACTTGCAACAGTGCCCGGAGGATACAGAAGCCATTCCAGCTCAACCCTGGGTAGATTCAACCTCCAGTCCATTGGCCATGCCTTACCCGAGTGGCCCTGTGCCAATTGGTTCTGAATGCTATATTCGCCGTCCCGAGGTAGACGATCGCGCCTTGCAGGAAATTTTACAGCCCGGTTGCGTGATTCGGATTAAAGCCCCCAGCGGATTTGGAAAAACATCGCTGCTGTTGCGCGTATTGCATTACGCCAGGCAACAGGGATATGTGACTGCCGCGATTGACCTGCAGCAGGCGGATAACGAAACCTTGAGCAATTCCCATGCTTTTTTACGCTGGTTTTGTATCGTTTTATGCCGCAAACTCGATTGCGAAACCAGTCTTGATCAGTATTGGGATGATTTATTAGGGAGTAAGCTCAGCACCACCTTATACGTTCGCGAGGCAATTTTATCCGCCTTAGACCGTCCGCTGGTACTGGTTTTAAATGAGATAGAACGGGTATTTGAGTATTCTGAAACCGCCAGGAGTTTATTGCCCCTCCTGCGATCGTGGCACGAGGAGGCCCAACATGACGACATCTGGAAACGGTTGCGCCTGGTGGTTGCCTATTCTACCGATGCTTACTTACCGCTCGACATTAATCAATCGCCATTTAATGTCGGGTTACCCTTAACCCTGCCGCCATTTAACCGGGCAGAAGTGGAGATGCTCGCTCAGGCCTATTCCGTCACCTGTGATGCGGCTGACTACGAGCGTTTGATCGATCGACTCGGTGGCAATCCGGCCTTAATTGGGCTGGCCTTCTACCATTTACACCAGGGAATGCCACTGGATGAGTTGCTCCGTTCTGCCTTCTCGCTAGAAGGCATTTACCGCAACCAGTTGCAACGCTTACTGGCGCAAATTAGTAGCAATCCGGTCTGGCAGGAACGCCTAGAAGCACTGGTTGAAGCGAAAGGCGCACTCTTCCTTGATCCGGTGCTGGCCTATAAGTTAGAGGGCATGGGATTGCTTAAACCAACTCCCAATGGCTGGCAATTCAGTTGTGAACTCTACCGGTTAGCCTTTCAAACCTATTTGTTTGGTGCTGCTTAATTAAATTCACCGCTTAATCATGAACTCATTTCATTATAAAGTCGGTGGATGCTTGCAGGCAGATGCGCCGACCTATGTAGTGCGGCAGGCCGATCGTGAGCTGTATCAGGCCCTGCGATCGGGGGAATTTTGCTATGTGTTCAATGCGCGCCAGATGGGAAAATCGTCCTTGCTGGTGCGGGTCAAACAGCAATTGCAACAGGAAGGAGCACAGTGCGCTTACCTGGATATGACCCGCCTGGGCAGCGATCGTCTGACACCGCAGCAATGGTACCGGGGCATTCTGGTCAGCTTACTGCAAAGCTTCCAACTCTTGAACAAAGTCAATTACCGAGAATGGTTTAATACCCATGCAGAACTGCCTCCGATTCAGAGCTTAACCGTTTTCATCGAAGAAATTTTATTCGTGCAATTTCCAGATCAAGCGATTTGCATTTTTATTGATGAAATTGATAGTTTACTCAGTCTAGAGTTTCCCGTTGATGATTTCTTTGCCTGGATTCGCTCTTGTTATAACCAGCGATCGCATGATCCACGCTATCAGCGGTTCAATATTGCCCTGTTTGGGGTGACCACTCCGGCCGATCTGATTTCTGATAAACAGCGCACCCCCTTCAATATTGGTCATGCCATTCACCTGGATGGGTTTACATCCCAGGAAGCCAGCCCCCTGACAGCCGGACTTCAACCCGTTGTTGCCCATCCTGTTCCGGTCCTCCAGGCGATTCTGCGCTGGACCGGCGGGCAACCGTTTCTGACGCAAAAACTGTGCCAGCGAGTGATTCAAACCGTGGGGCAGAGCGACACCACTGCGCTGCAAATTCCCCCTGGATTAGAGACTTTTTGGGTGGATAATCTGGTACAAACTCAGGTATTAGACCACTGGGAAGCCCAGGATGAACCGGTTCATCTCCGGACGATTCGCGATCGGCTGTTCTGGAATGAAAACCGGATTGGCCGACTGTTAGGAATTTACCAACAACTCCTCCAGGAGGAGGTCGTGCCGCTCGATGACAGTCGCGAACAGATCGAACTGTTGTTGTCCGGGTTAGTAGTGCGTCAGGGTAATCAACTGGGGATCAAAAATCCGATTTATCGCCATGTTTTCAGCCCGGAGTGGGTCAATCAACAACTCAGCCGCCTCCGTCCCTACGCCGATGCCATCAATGGTTGGCTGGCCTCCCAGCGGCAGGATGGTTCTTACCTGTTGCGGGAGCAGTCTTTACTGGATGCCCAACAATGGGCTCAGGACAAAAGCCTCAGTGATCTGGATTATCAGTTTTTAGCCGCCAGTCAGGATGCGGAGCGACAGACGATCCAGCAACAATTAGAAGCCCAGCAGGAGAGCGAACGATTTTTCCGGCAACTGGCAGAAGCGGTTCCCCAAATGGTGTGGATTGTAGACCCAGACGGCACCCTGTCCTATATCAATCAGCAGGGGAATCTGTTTTCTGGGCGATCGCTCAGCGATGTAACCGATTGGAAACGCCTGGAGGCGATTCACCCGGACGATCGCCCGGTGAGCCTTGCGGCCTGGGAACATTCCCTGGAAACAGGAGAACCCTACGAAGTGCAATTACGCCTACAAGATGCCAGTGGGAATTACCGCTGGTTTCTCAATCGTGCCACCCCGATTCGAGATGCCAGTGGCCAGGTGGTGAAATGGTTTGGTACCAGTACCGACCTGGATACCCTGAAACGCGAGGAAGAACTCAAACGGTTGCAAGAAGTTGAAAAACGGCTGCAGCAGGAACAACGCGCCCGTCACCTGCAAAAAGGGTTGCTGGCAACGGTCAGTATGGCTTTCCTGATCGCCAGTACCCTGGGGATCTATGCCTGGACCCAAAACCGGCAGGCGGCTCTGCGCGAAATTGAGGCGATCGCCAACACCTCAGAAGCCCAGTTTGCCTCCGGAAATCGTCTGGATGCCCTGGTATCTGCGATGATCGCCCAGTCTCGCCTGGGTCAATTGCACCCTGTTCCGATCGCATTAACGACCCAGGTTGAGCATGAGTTAAGCCGCGCCCTGTTTCAGGTCGTCGAGCAAAATCGGTTCAGAGCCGATCAGGGAAGGGTGCGGGGAATTGCCGTCAGTTCTGATGGACAACGCATCGCTGCCACTTACGATAGACCTGTGATCATTGTGTGGGGAAGCGATGGCAAAATTCAGCATACCTTTGCAGGCAAGGCTCGTGAGGTGGCGTTCAGTCCCGATGGGCAGACGCTGGTTGCAGGAATGGACGATGGCACAATCCGCCGGTGGAACCGGGATGGACAACCGCTGGCAACCCTCAAGGGAAATCAAGACCGAGTCATGGCAGTGGCCATCAGTCCAGACGGAAAATGGCTTGCGGCGGCGGGAAGTGACAACTCGATCGAACTTTGGAGCCTGGATGGCACCCTGATCCGCAGCTTGAGCGGTCATCAGAAAACCATCTGGAAAGTCACCTTTAGCCCTGACGGGCGATCGCTGGCAACGGCGAGTGCAGATAATACGGTGATGCTGTGGAACACCGACGGTAGCAGAATTCGGACGTTTCAAAATCCAATTCTCTCAAATAAAGGCGAGAACCGGCTTTTGAGTGTGGCCTTTAGCCAGGATGGACAAACCCTGGTGGCTGGCGACACCTATGGCAACATCCTCTGGTGGAAGCAAGATGGCACCCTGATCAACACGACTTCTGAACATCGCAATGGAGTGGTCAGTCTGGCCGTCAGTCCCGATGGACAAACCCTGGCTTCAGGCAGTTGGGATAACACAATCAAGCTGTGGGATTGGAACGGCACCCTGTTACGCACCCTGAACGGACACCCCAGCGGGACGCTGGCTCTGGCCTTCAGTCCGGCCCGTGGCAACTCTCTGCAGCAGCCCGGGCAACGGCTCGTTTCCGGTGGTGAAGATGCCCTGGTACGGATATGGCGGCTGTCTGGAGACTTCTTAACCGTTTTGCGAGGACACCGGGCCTCCGTCTGGAGCGCCAGATTTACGCCCGATGGCCAAACGATCCTTTCCTCCGGTACGGATGGCACAATCAAACGCTGGAACAGGCAAGGTCAGATTTTGCAGACCTTACCCGTGAATCAAGGCGAAGTCTGGGCCGTAGAGAGCAGCCCCGATGGACAAACCCTGGTGGCTGCCAGCGAAGATGGTTCCCTCACATTTTGGAATCGGGCGGGTGAACGGCTCCGAACGGTGCAGGCCCACCAGCAAACGGCTTTTGATGTCACCTTTAGCCCCAATGGGCAACACATTGCTTCGGTCGGTTGGGATGGCACAATTAAACTGTGGCATCCGGATGGCACCCTGATTCAAGCCCTGAAGAAAAGCCGTGAATCCGCCGATCAGTTGGCCGATCGCATCAATGCGGTTGCCTTTAGTCCAGATAACCAGTGGTTAGCGGCCGTTGGTCTGGACAAAATCCTTCGTCTCTGGCACCGCAACCCTCAGGGATTATTTCCACTGCAACCACAACTCAAACTGACAGGCCATACGGGCACGATCTGGGATGTGGCCTTTAGCCCGGATGGCCGGATGTTTGCCACCGCCAGCGAAGACAACACCCTCAAACTCTGGACGATCGATGGCAAATTAGTCCACACCTTCAAAGGACACACCGCCCGCGTTAATGCAGTCACCTTTATTCCCCCCCACGCTGGACTCCCGACGGCCTGGGGTACGGTCATAGCTTCTGCCAGTTGGGACAGAACGATCAAACTCTGGAAACTCGATGGCACCCTGCTGACAACCCTGGAAGGGCACGAGGAACGCGTTCTGGATGTCGCCTTTTACCCTGCTACCCAGGGTAAAAAGCCGCTCCTGGTATCGGCAGGTTTAGATAATCTGGTCATTCTCTGGTCCCTGGACAAAGTATTAGATGAGAACCAGATCCGGCGATCGAGTTGTACCTGGGTCCAGGATTACTTGAAGCCCCATGCCGAACGAGGTCCTCTCCAGTCGCTTTGCCCCAGGAAATAGCCCCGTCTCATTGATACAGAGTAATGCGCCAGGGTATGAAATGCAGAATCTGACAGTAAAATTCCTTATTGAGAGATAGTTTCTCACTCCAGACAGATTTTCCAGAAGCTAGTTCTACCGAAAATGATATACAGCTCTATGTAACTGATGCTTAAAATGCTCTCTAAATCAAAACAGCGTTGGGTGCAGCAACCTGAGATCGGTAATCTGGTGCGAAACCTGCGCTGTAGGATGCAACCCTCCCAGGAGAAATTTGCCGATGAATTAGCTAGGAGCTTTGCCACGATCAAGCGCTGGGGAAATGGCGATGCCCCACCCTCTCCCCTGGCCCCCAGGCCAATTGATCCCTTCTTAAATCAGGTAGGAGAGGGCGGGGAGGTACTACGGGCCAGGTATTCTCTAAGGGCGACAGAAGGGAGGAGGCCCGGATCGTGGTAACCCCCGAAGAGGTTTTTGTTGGCAGCAGTGAGATGGCGGCACTCCTGCGATCGCTTGACTGGTCGCAAACTCCCCTGGGGGCTGTAGAAACCTGGCCGCAAAGCCTGCGATCGACCCTGAGCATTTGCCTCAACTCTCGATTTCCCATTGCCATTTACTGGGGAGCAGAGTTTTTGCTGCTCTATAACGATGCCTGGCGACCGATCGTCGGAGACAAACATCCCTGGGCGATCGGTCGTCCGGCCCGGGAGGTCTGGTCAGAAATCTGGGAAGATATTGGGCCGGAGTTAGCAGGGGTTTTAGCGACGGGGGAGGGCACTTTCCATAACGACGAACTCCTGTCAATGCATCGATTTGGTTACACCGAAGAATGCTTTTTTGAATACACCTTCAATCCGATTCAGGGGCAGGGGGGGATGATTGATGGTGTATTTAACGTTGTCAGCGAAACAACCTACCGAGTGTTGAACGAGCGACGGGCTCGACTCCTGCGGGAAACAGCCGCCAAAACTGGAATCGCCAAAACGGTTGAAGAGGCCTGTGCCCTGATGGTAGAGGGATTGAAATCCGATCCCTTTGACCTTCCCTTTGCCCTGCTTTATCTGGTTAGCTCCGATGGCAAGCAGGCCCGGTTATGGGGTAGCACTGAGGCGATCCAGGATGATGGTATCTGCCCTGAGATCGTAGATCTAACGGCCAGAAATAACGATCTCTGGGCGATCGAGCAGGTTGTTCGTAGGGCAGAGCCTCAAGTGATTGACAATCTGGAATCTCGCTTCGGCAAGATTCCCGGTAGTCCCTGGGCAGAACCGCCGCGGGAAGCCATGGTATTACCGATCGTTGCGGCGGCTCAAGACAAAGTGACAGGAGTACTGGTTGCGGTAGCGAGTCCGCGCCGCAAGCTAGACGATAACTACTGCGACTTTTTTAATCAGATTGCCACCCAAATTGCAACCACCATTACCAACGCTCAGGCTTACGAGGCCGAACGGCAACGGGCCGAGGCTTTGGCAGAACTCGATCGGGCTAAAACCACCTTCTTCAGCAACGTCTCCCATGAGTTTCGCACCCCCTTAACCCTGATGTTGAGCCCCCTGGAAGAGCTTTCTACCATGCTCGCCGGGCAGTTGCAACCTGAGCAGCAGGAACAGCTCCAACTGATTCAGCGAAACGGCCTGCGCCTACAAAAGTTAGTTAATACATTGCTAGACTTTTCCCGCATTGAAGCAGGACGCATCCAGGTGTCCTACGAACCCATCGATCTGGCTGCCTACACGGCAGAACTGGCGAGTGTGTTTCGATCGCTGATTGAACAGGCTGGAATCCAACTTGTAATCGATTGCCCCCCTTTGCCGGAGCCTGTGTATGTTGATTGCGATATGTGGGAGAAGATTGTCCTGAATCTGCTCTCTAATGCGTTTAAGTTTACGTTTGCCGGAAGTATTACGGTTCGATTGCAATACCTTGGCAGTTCAGTTGAGTTGAGTGTTACTGATACCGGCGTTGGAATTCCTGAAACAGAGGTACCACGATTATTTGAACGCTTTCATCAAGTCAGTGGAACTCGTTCTCGCACCTACGAGGGTTCTGGTATTGGGCTGGCCTTAGTGCAAGAACTGGTCAAACTGCATGGAGGAACGATTCATGTCACCAGCCAGGTCGATCACGGCACGACTTTTACAATTGTGGTTCCCTGCGGCACAGCCCATCTCCCCCAGGACCGCATTGGAGCTACTCGCACCCTGGCATCCAGCGCCTTAGGAACCAGTCCCTACCTGGCAGAAGCATCCCGTTGGACTTCAAATGCTGCAATCGGGGGTTCTGAGTTTCTCGAGTCAAACCGCTCGATCGCAGTTCCTACCCAGTCTCAACAATCAACGGCACCGACGGCGCGGGTTTTGCTGGTAGATGACAACGCCGATATGCGAGCTTACGTGCAGCGGCTCCTGAGCCATTATTGGGAGGTAGAAGCCGTTAGTGATGGTTCGGCAGCCCTGAAAGCCATTACCCAGCGCCCTCCCAATCTGGTACTGAGTGATGTCATGATGCCAGGATTGGATGGATTTGGGTTGCTCCGCGAACTCCGGTCTGCCCCCACGACCCAAAACATTCCTGTGATTCTGCTATCGGCCCGTGCTGGCGAAGAAGCCCGGATTGAGGGACTGGCAGCGGGAGCCGATGATTATCTGACGAAACCCTTTTCTGCCGGTGAATTGCTGGCACGGGTGGAGGTAAATTTGAAGTTGGCGCAATTACGTCAGGCGGCAGCCCAGCAAGAACAGGCCTTGCGGGTAGAAGTACAAGCTGCTAGAGACCGCTTAGAAAGCGTTTTAACTCGAATTGCGGATCAATTTCTGGCCCTAGATCGAGACTGGCGCTATATCTATGTCAACGATCGCGTCACCGAGGTGACCGGGCTCGAGCGAGAAAACCTGTTAGGGAGGAATATTTGGGAATTATTCCCCGATATTGCTGGCAGCCAGTTTGAAGTAGAAGTTCGTCGCGCGGTAGCAGAGCAAACCCCTATCCAGTTCGAGTATTTTTATGCGAATTGGCATCGCTGGTTTGAAAACCACGTTTATCCATCAGTGGATGGTGTTTCCATCATTGTCACAGAAATCACTGAGCGTAAACGAGCAGAAGCGCAATTACGGGAATCGGAAAAATTTTTACAGGCAATCAACGAAACAGCCCCCAATCTGCTCTACATTTTTGACTTAACTGAACGACGCAATGTCTACGTCAGTCCACAAATTTTTTCAATGCTGGGTATTTTGCCCGCAGAGGTACAGGCCTTCGATTCGCAGGTTCTCGTTGAATTGTTTCATCCAGATGACCTGGAACGAATAGAACAACATCACAACCGGATGCGCGCCGCCCGGGAGGATGATATTTTTACCATCGAATATCGGATGAAACACACCAGTGGCAGGTGGCTCTGGTTATCCAGCCGCGATAAAGTTTTTGTCCGGGATGAGCAGGGAAACCCGATACAAATTCTGGGTTCAGCGATTGATATCACCGATCGCAAACAGGCAGAACTCGTCTTACAGCAAAGTGAGGAGCGGGCCAGGCTTGCGATTCAGGTGGTTCAGCTTGGTACCTGGCGTTATGCCCCCAGCACAAACCTGGTGGAGTTAGATGAGCGGATGCGTGAAATTTGGGGAGAACCCCAGGGCACAGTCACCATTTCTCTCGCAAGGGTCATAGAACGCATTCACCCCAGCGATCGAGAACGGGTCACACAGGCTGTTGGTACTGCCCTTGATCCCACTTCGTCAGGCACCTACGAAATCGACTACCGAATTCTATGGGACGACGGCAGTGAGCGGTGGGTGGCCGCCAATGGGCAGGCGCAATTTGAAGGAGAGGGGGAATCTCGACGAGTAATTGAATTCATTGGCACTGCCCTTGATATCACTGAGCGCAAGCAAACCGAAGCAGCCCTGCAAGAAAGCGAAACCCGTTACCGTCTCCTGGCGGAAGCAATTCCTCAACTGGTGTGGATGACCGATGCAAAGGGACACAATGAATATGTCAATCAACGATTTTGTGATTATACGGGCCTGACTGCCGAGCAAATGCATGGCTTAAACTGGCTATCGATTCTTCACCCCGATGACTTGGCGATGACCCACGATCGCTGGCTGGCAGCCGTGAGCAGCAGTCAATTTTATGAAATTGAATATCGCTTTCGTGGCGCTGACGGTAATTACCGCTGGTTTTTAGGACAGGGCATTCCGCTCAAAGATGAGCAGGGTCGAATTTATAAATGGTTTGGCACCTGTACCGACATTGAACCGCAAAAGCAAATTGAGCAAACCCGTCTGCAACTTCTGGCCCAGGAACAGACAGCCCGGGAACAAGCCGAAACCGCCAATCGGATCAAAGATGAGTTTTTAGCAGTGCTATCCCATGAACTGCGATCGCCCCTGAATCCAATTCTCGGTTGGTCAAAGCTACTACAAACTGGCAAACTGGATGAGTCAAAAACAAAACAAGCCTTAGCAACGATTGAACGAAACGCCAAACTACAATCTGAATTAATTGAAGATTTGCTGGATGTTTCGCGAATTCTCCGGGGTAAATTGAGTCTAACCGTTAGCTCAATTAATTTAGCATCAACGATTCAAGCAGCCCTCGAAACGGTACGACTGGCAGCGGAAGCCAGGTCAATTGCCATCGAAACCAGACTGGATCCCGAAGTAGGACGAGTTTCAGGGGATTCGATTCGTTTGCAGCAAATCGTGTGGAACTTACTATCGAATGCCGTTAAATTTACGCCGACTGGTGGGCAGGTGACGGTGCAACTAGAGCAAGTGAATGATCAGGCTCAAATTACCGTTCGCGATACGGGGAAAGGCATTGCTCCTGACTTTCTCCCCTATGTATTTGATTATTTTCGGCAAGCAGATAGTGCAACCACTCGTAAGTTTGGGGGATTAGGGTTAGGACTGGCGATCGTGCGACATCTCGTAGAACTCCATGGCGGCACCGTTCAGGTTGAAAGTCCCGGAGAAAGACAGGGTGCCACCTTCACCGTCCGGTTGCCGCTGCTAGCAACACCAGCAACTCTGAACCAGAAAGAACCGTTGCCCAGGCATCCCCTTGATTTAAGTGGCCGGCGAATTTTAGTAGTAGAAGATGAGATCGATGCCCGGGAATTGCTCGTGTTTCTGCTGGAAGAACAGGGGGCCCAGGTGGTCGCTGCCACTTCAGCCCGCGAAGCGCTATTACTTTTAGCCCGATCCCGGCCCGATGTTCTGATCAGCGACATTGGGATGCCAGAGATGGATGGCTATATGTTGATCCAACAAGTGAGACAGCTCACCCCTGAACAGGGAGGGCAGATCCCGGCGATCGCCCTGACGGCTTACGCTGGGGAGATGAATCAGCAACAGGCCCTCGCAGCCGGATTTCAGAAGCACATTTCTAAACCCATAGAACCAGAAAAATTGTTTCATCTGATTTCTAGCCTGATTAAAACCTAGATTTCTTCTGGACAGCAGCCAAATTCCTGGGGGTAAATTTTCAGCCCGGTCAAGGTCTACCCCTAAAGCGGCTGTACCGAACGGACAAATCGCTGAAGTTGCCGACTCTCTAATTCCAGAACCCGGCGAGCAAAATCAGGATCATGGTCGAGTAAATCATCGAAGGCATCGACAGAAATAGCCAGAATTCGGGTGCTTTCGCTATCTGCCACGATCGTATTTTCTGAGTTGCTATGGGCTAAAACCTCTAGTTCATCCAGGGTTTGTCCGGGGTGAAGCTGTTCCACCCGAATCCCAGATTTAGTCTGGTAGTGAATTCGGGCATCGCCTTCCATCAGCAGTAGCAACTCTCGACAGGTATCTCCGGCTTCTGTGATCACCTCTCCCTGGTTGTAGGTTCTCACCTCTGCCCGATCGGCCAGGGCCAGGAGGGTTGCACTCTGCATTCGATGGAAGAAATCGCTATTAAACAAATAAACCAGTTTCTCTAGCCTCGGAAACTCGCCCAGGGATGGGTTGGTTGTTGATGCTGAATCTAAGGACAATAGCCGCTCGATCGTTTCTTGAACCAGAGGGGAATTGAACTGATGACGACGATTGCGGGCGATCGTCTGGCTGTATTCTGCGTTCAATTGAGCCATGATATAGAGCGCGGCCGCCTGAATCATCGGATTTTGCTCCTGCAGCAAGCCTTCTAGATGGGCCAGAATTGCCTCCGAGGAAAATTCCAGGGAACAGGAACCAGAGGTTTCTGCCGGTTGGGTCAACCCTTGCAGGATCGCTGGCGGCAGGCGATCGACCCAACGCCCCTGTTCTATCAGCTCTCCTAAAACAGCTGGGGCCGCCTGCTGCAAAGCCTGGGCCAGGGTCAAGGCCACCGGATCAGCCTGAAGCAGTTCCAGGGTTTCCAGCAGCGATCGCACAATCAGTTCTTGTTTATGACAAAGGTTTTCTTGTAGCAGACTTAACACCGCCTGATGATTCTGCAGTATCGGTTGATTTAGCGCCCGATAACCGTCGATCAATTCGGGTAATTGGGCCAGCAAAAACTCCGCTTTCTTGACACTACTGGCATTGGTTGAAAATCCACTCAAAATCCATTCTTCTTCCTGGGGTGTAATTGAGTATTCTCGACGCAAGGAACGAACAGCGTCTGAGTCTTGCCACGATGCCGGCTCCAATGGCGGACGATCGAGCTGTTTCTGTTGCAGCAGCATTAACCGCTCCAGGGATTTGCGGTAGCCACTCAAACGAATCTGATTTTCTAAGCTGCGTTGGCGATCGGGATTGAGCAGTTGGGGATCTTCAATGCCCAATTCCTCCAGGACAAGGCGGTGTTCGTCATCTGTAATGCCTAATTCCTGGCGCATTTGCTGCAAAACTTCTAGACTACTGGAGTAGTTCACATAGCCTTCTTCCAACGCTTCTCGTACCACTCCCTTGTACGCCTGATGCCGCTTTTCGCGGGTAAAACCCGGCAGCACCTTGGCTAAGACATACACTTCATGGGTATTGAGATCCCCCAGCGATCGGCCTTCTAAAAACTGTGGAACATTAAACTGCAATTTCTCTAACTGCTTACGGAATCGATTGGCTAGATTTTCACGAGAATAAAGATCTGGACTGCGCCGCCAGGTTTTATAGAGCCAGAGGGTACTCAGCGCCACTAAACCCAGGTCGTAAAGATACTGCACCGACAGGGGAAGAAGCTGTACCAGGGGACGACCACTGAAGATAAAGAAAAAGTTGAAAATACCAAAGGTACAGAGGGTAAATAGACGATGGCGAAGGGTTTCAGCCGTCAAGCCGGCCCAACGGCGACGGCCATAAGCTTTGGCTCGTTTTTCAATCCACTGCCCTACCCAATAGCCGATCGCCGTACAACCCCCCAGCACCAGGGGAACCGCAGCCAGTTTGGGAATGTTGATGGCCTGCCCAAACAGGTAGAAGCCAGGGTCAAACAGGGAAGCAAGTTGATCGGTTTGCCGCAGCCACACCCCAGAGAAGTAATAGTTCCAGTTGCCGGCATAGAGATAGTAATAGCCAAAATAGCCGATCACCAGACCCACATAGCCATAACGCAGAAATGTTGCTTCGGGTTTGTTCAAGCTGTTCCAGTAGGTTCGTTCAGCGTCAATGTCAATGCAGGGATTTTGACAGGCAACGCAGGCACTCTGCTCTTTACCATCGGGTAACACCGTACGGCACATGGATTGCGTAACAAGTTGCTCACTCGTATGGGCTTTGCTGCTCAATAAGCCCCCCGGTTCACTGTAAATACTTTGCACCGGAGCCATGGGGCAAAAGTACTGACACCAGGACTTACCACCATACCAGTAGCCAACGGCAATGGCCGCCGCAACAGTAAACAATAGCCAGCCCGCTAAAACCAGGCGATCGGCGTTAAAAAACAGGATTCGTCCACACAATCCGGCAAACAACCAGGCAAATTGCACATAGGGATAGTTTCGACCTAACCAGGAATTCGGGTCAACCTTGGCCAATTCGTAGCGCACTTTGCCCGTCTTTTTGTTCTCTCGTTTGAATTGTCGTTGCCATCCCAGAGCACGGGGGATCTGGGATAAAAAAGAAAGCGGACAAATCCGTCGCCATAATTCATGGCCAAACACCAGCAAAATAAAGATGGCCGCTGGCACAATCGCTCCCCAGAAGAGGGTTGTTCCTAAGGGATAGGGTTGCTCAGGCAGGCATTTTCCCTGCACCTGTACACAGGTACCAGACAACCGCAAGGGACTCCAGGGATGGTCAGAGGCGGTGAGGGCCGAGGTCCAGGGGTCATAAACCAGGGAGGCTATGATCAGAAGCCAGCCAACCGTTAACCCCCAGCGCACCCAATGCATTCGTCGCTCTGGCAGTTGTGCAAACATAGACAAACCTTTTCTCGTCTCTGGTCTTCATCAATTGTGCGACAAAGACTACCCGACTCTGCCATTGGTTTTCCCTAGGGTAGCTATTAGAATTCTTGAAGATTGCCCAGCCAAAACCGTGGGCGGGACAATTAAGGCAGCCATAGAAGTGGCCCACCAGCCTCCAACCCCCGGAGCCTGAAAATATCTTTGCAAAGAACCGGCGGACTCTAATTAATCTGGTAGCTACATTGCTGGATGAGCCTGGCCACCAAGCCAGTCCACCCAGTTTGATGACTGGCTCCAATTCCCGCCCCATTATCACCATGAAAGTATTCGTAGAACAGAATATAATTCTGCCAATGGGGATCTGTTTGAAAAATCCTGGCACCACCAAAAACTGGACGATCGCCGGCTTCATTCTGCAGAAAGATCCGGGTCAACCGTTGTGAGAGTTCGATTGAGACTTCCCAAAGATTCATCCGTTGACCCGAACCAGTTGGGCATTCGACTTTAAAGCTATCTCCTAAGTAATCATGAAACTTTTGGAGAGATTCAATCAATAAAAAATTGACCGGAAACCAGACCGGCCCCCGCCAGTTGGAGTTCCCCCCAAACAACCCACTACTGGATTCCGCCGGTTCATAATCGACTCGACACTCCAGGCCATTGGCATAGAAGATGTAAGGATGCCCGGCATGGTAACGAGAAAGGGCCCGGATGCCATAATCGCTCAAAAATTCTGATTCATCCAGCATTTTTTGAAGAATCCGCTGCAGTTTATCGCGGGATGCGATCGCCAGCAACCTTCTCGCTCCTACCCCGGAAGTTTCCATACAGGCAACATTGCGCCGCAGATCAGGGCGATTTTGAATGAACCACTCTAACCGTTTCTTGAAGTTGGGTAACTGCTGCAGGGTGTCGGGTTCGATGGTTTCAACCGCGAACAGGGGAATCAGGCCGACCATTGAGCGTACCTTCATTTCAATCTGGTGATCGTCGGGTAGGTGTAAGACATCATAGTAAAAGCCATCTTCCTCGTTCCAGAGTGATGCTTCTCCGTCCCCAATGTGGTTCATGGCATCGGCAATGTAAAGGTAATGCTCAAAAAACTTTGTGGCAATATCTTCGTAAACAGGGTTGGTTTTTGCCAGTTCCAGAGCGATCGCCAGCATATTGAGACAATACATTGCCATCCAACTGGTGCCATCGGATTGATTAATGTGACCCCCCGTAGGTAAAGCGGCACTGCGATCAAAAACGCCAATATTATCCAACCCCAAAAATCCACCCTGGAAGACATTCTTCCCTTCAACATCCTTGCGATTGACCCACCAGGTAAAGTTGAGCAGGAGTTTTTGAAAAACCCGTTCAAGAAACTGGCGATCGCTCCTGCCATACATCTTTTGCTCAATCTTATAGACCCGCCAGGTAGCCCAGGCATGAACGGGCGGATTGACATCACCAAAGTTCCATTCATAGGCCGGAATTTGCCCATTGGGATGCATGTACCATTCCCGCGTCAGCACATCCAATTGATATTTGGCAAAGTCTGGATCAATCATGGCCAATGGAATACAGTGAAACGCCAGATCCCAGGCCGCGAACCAGGGATATTCCCACTTATCACACATGGAAAGAATGTCATCCGTGTACAGATGAAACCATTCGTGATTTCTCCCCTGTCTCCTTTGAGATGCAGGTTGAGGCGTGGCTGGGGTTCCTTTGAGCCAATCTTCGACGATGTAGTGGTAATACTGCTTGCACCATAGCATTCCAGCAAAAGCCTGCCGTTGAAGGTTTCGCAGATCCTCTGAAAGCGGAAACGGAGTGACTCGATGATAAAACTCGTTAGCTTCCTGGATGCGAGTGGCAACGATGGTCTCAAAGTCCTGAAAAGGTGATTTTGGTGTTGGGGTTTCAGAGTTTGTGGTCACCTCCCCTGGACCATCTAAAGTTGCCAGGCCAAAATCTGCCGGAGGTGTCGTACTCAGCCGTAATTGAATGGTGCGAGTCTCCCCAGGGGCGATCGAAAGCTTATAATGAATAGCCGCTTTAGTTCCAGTCTGCTCAGGATTGACGGCCTCTCTTTGCCTATTGACCACATAATCATTGATGCCATCTTTGACATATTGGAACCGATTTGGGATGCCAAACACGCGATCGCTGTTCGTTTCGTTGTCTGTAAATAGGAGTTCAGCTTCTTCCTGGGCGTACAACCAGCGCACTCCCAAGGTGGGATGAACCGTGTGGATGATAGGGAGATGGCCCTGAGACTGAATAGCTTTCAGGTAAGGTTTGGGGCAATCGTCATTCCAGGCCCAGGTATTCCGAAACCAGAGGGTAGGTAAGAGATGTAAGGTTTTGGTTTCCTTACCCCGGTTGATCACACTGATTTGAATGCAAATATCATCCGCCGATTGTTTTGCATATTCGACAAACACATCAAAGTAGCGGTTGTCAGCAAACACACCTGTATCGAGCAGTTCAAACTCAGGATCTCGTCGAGTACGCCGGCGATTTTCTTCTACCAGTTGAGCATAGGGAAACGCCTGCTGCGGGTACTTATACAGGGCTTTCATGTAAGAATGGGTGGGGGTGTTATCCAGATAAAAATAGTATTCTTTAACATCTTCTGCGTGATTACCTTCATTGCCCGTTAAGCCAAACAGGCGCTCCTTCAAAATTGAATCTTCACCATTCCACAACGCGATCGCAAAACAAAGGCGCTGATGGTTATCAGAAATCCCTAACAACCCATCTTCACCCCAACGGTATACACGGGAACGGGCCTGGTCATGGCTGAAGTAATTCCAGGCAGAGCCATCTGAGCTGTAATCTTCTCTTACTGTGCCCCACTGGCGATCGCTCAAATAAGGACCCCATCTTCGCCAGTGGGCTTGATGAGACAGTGCTTCGTCAAGTCGAATTTCTTCTTGCGTGGGGGCGGTACTCATTGTCTTCACCAGATTAAAGCAGCGATCATCCCCTGATTTCTGAAACCAGGGGAAGTCAGGTAGCCTTTTCATGGTAGTCTCCTGATGCATCCACCTGTATCACTTTACCGATTGTAAAAAGGTGAGCATTACCACAGGATTCAGGTGGGCACCAGATTGTTTGCCCTGGGGGGAGTAAATTGGCCTAATTACAGCGAGCCCCGCGCCCACCCCAATGATCATCCGACGCAACAAAGGCTCAAGATCGCTGGATAAACCAGAGAGGCTGGATGTTTTAGAACGGCAGCCATAACCTTGCCGCCAACTCACTTTGGCGGCCCTGACGAGATGTTCCCAAAATCAGCGGAATCAATAACGGTGAGTGATCCGTTGCTATGGCTCCTGGTAATTCCAAAGTAAGCTTCATCTACAACAAAGGTGCTACCAGCAGGTTCACCTCAATCGCCAACCTCGGATTAATTCAAAGTAGCTGCTCCAAAGGTTGCATTAAATTGCCGACACCAGATGACTGCAGATTGGAAATTAGCCAGATTAACCCTGGCCGGAATAGCGTATCTTTGAGCCCCATTAAACTTTCGCAGGGGAGCCAGAACAATATAGTCACCGTCTTTCAATGGATAGGCAGGGGGAGTCGTAGAACCCAGAACATTGTTAGAACGGTGCAGTACCACTACCAGATCAGGGCCCAAACTAGAGGTTTTGAACCCTTGATCTAACTCTAAAAAAGATTTGCCGTTCTGCGTGACAATTCTGGCTTTGCCTTGAGTCGGATGCTCGCCAGATTTGAAGTTGCCAGATTTGAGCAGCATTGGCTGTTTCGCCTTTCGAGCCTGAGCCATCAATACAGGCGATGGCAGCGGTTGGGAGTTCGCGATCGTCCCTGAGTTAGCCGCTTGATTGCTGGTAATTGGAGCTAGAGAACTCACTAAGACGCAAGACACCAAACCTAATGTAATCCAATGAACTACTTTCATGATGGAACCTCCTTTTAAGGGCAAATCGTAGAAGCTTTCAATCGGATGTAATTCTGATTATGATTAGAAGTTTTTTGGGTTAAATGACAAAGTTCTAAAGAGTTCACTATAAAACACTGAAGCTTTGTGGAGGAAAATCTTAGTTAATTTTCAGTATATTCTCATCTGATCGACGTTTATCTGGCCGCCCCTATAACCTGAGAAATGGCTGAGTTGTATCTGAGTCACCTCTCAGACTAAATTCAGGAAAAGTCTGAATCTGTTTCAGAAGTGTTTCAGTGTAACCTTCGATGATTGCAACATGAATCCAACCGGTTCATTCAGAAATACGATTTGTTGTCACTTATACTCGTCGGAGTACTCATGAAATTAGCTTCCTTACTAGCTGGTGTTGCCACGGTCGGATTAATCACTGCCGGAACTCCTGTCTTACAGCCCTTCACTTCTTCGCCCCAGGGAGCCGCGATCGCCGCTGAAACAAAGCAATCTGGTCCCTCAGTGCAAGAAAAGATTGCCATGATCACCAAAAACAAGGGACAAATTGGCAGTGGTGATCAACTTCGTCGTTTCTTTTATGGTGATTTAGAACCCATTGGGATTCAAGTTGGTGGTGCAGGTCATGTTGTTAACCTGTATAACAAAGCCAATAATGTGACCTTTTCCTACTGCTCCACCTATGACGTAGTTGTTGCCGTGAAGCTGGGTAAAGTAGTCGCCTTTGCCCCCAATGAAGTGAAATAGATAGTCTTATCATGAAAGCTCTGGCCACAGAATCCGGCGGAGCTTCAACTCCACCCCAGAATCATCTTCACTTGGGTTGAAATTAGCGTGCGATCGATGGTTGAAGCCAAAACAACCGTCACCGTTCAACTTCCCTGTGTTGGTTAAATTCCTTTGAATCCAACGCTTGCATCCATTTGTTGCATTGCAGCCATGGTTAAGGCAGAGGCATGAGAAGTTTTATGCCAAATTCCAAGCTGGTTCAGGCCTAGCCCTAGCAAAATAATAGAACCACCGATGTAATGAGCCAACGATGGTTGCTCACCCAGAATTAAATAGGCTGCCGCAATTCCTGCGACTGGACTAAAGGAGCTTACGAGGGTAGCTTCTGAGGTGGTTGAAGTTCTCAAGCCCCGAAACCAGCAGAGTTGCCCAATCACCACAATCACCATGCCATACAACAACATCCATTGCCAGAGTACAGGGGTCGCCACATCTCTAAAGTGGTTGGCTCCATACAGCACGATCGCCAGGATAAAAAAGATGATTGTCCCAATCACCAACCGTACCAACATATATAAACCCAGAGGAATATGGCCCAGGCGAGCTTTACTAACCACCGCCGCGATCGCGGCGGCAGAGGTTCCCAGAATTGTCAGGAGTTCGCCTTTGCCCAGGGAAATCAGTCCCATAGATAGGCTATTGGCGGGGGGATGTTGCAGGGTGATGGTGAACAATACTCCAATGAAGGAAACCACAGTACCCAAAATTTCCCAACGATGAAGCTGACTCTGGAGCAACCACACTGAAAGGGCCAGAATCATCAGGGGCTCAATCCGTCCCAGGAGAATGACATTGTTGACTGAAGTTTGTGCCAGGGCAGTAAAAATGAAGGCTGGTGCGATCGCGCCAGATAACACAGAAACAACCAGGAGAATCAACCAATCTTGATCAGAAATGGCCTGTCGTTTCGTCTGGCTGAGTTGTTTACGGAAAAATGGAAAAAGTACCAGTAGGGCACATACATTACTCACAAATAAAACATTACAGGGTGAAATAGGATTTCTCCCATCAATCAAATGCTGGGCACCAAGGCCGGTTAATTTCTGAACAACCGAGTTAGATGTTGCAAAGAGGATTGTGGCAATCCACAAATAAGTTTGACCAGGAACTTTAGCCATTACCTCGCCGTTTCATTCCTTGCTCTTTTTAGACTGAGGAATGAATGCCACCCAACAACTCTCAACCAAATCTGGGCTGGAAAGAATTGAGCAGGATGATGGATTAATTCATTCAACAATAAATCGCATCGTAGGGTGCAATTCTGAGTTTCTCCTGAAAAAAAGATAAATTTTTTCAGCAATCCCTCAAAATTTCCCAGGCTCTCTCCAGCTCGCCATCCTTCAATCTTCCAGTACATTAATTAGAGCCACCTACCGCAGGTCTGTCTCGTTTAAGCAATAGGAAAGACACAATAATGCCAATTATCGCCAACAACGCCATTGGATAAAATACATAGTTGTAGGTGCCAAATAAATCTCGAATGCGCCCCGTCACCAAGGTGCCAATCAAAGCACCAACTCCGTAGGCCGTGAAGACAATGCCGTAGTTTTGAGCATACTGGTCAGGGTTAAAGAAGCGTAGCGTTATAGTTGGAGCCATTGCCAACCAGCCACCCAGACAGAACCAAAACAGGCAAAAGGCCACGAGATAGGTAGTGACCTGCCCCGTTCGAGCGTTGGCCATCAGTATACAGGCAATCAAAATCAGCACATAGGACAAAAGTGCGACATAGTGAGGCTTGAAGCGATCGCTTAACCAACCGAACAACGGACGGCTTATACCATTAAACAGGGCAAATAAAGAGACACTGCGAGCAGCCATGGTCGGGTTGATAGCAATGATTTCCTCTCCAACTGGGCTGGAAATGCCGATCGCGCTCAATCCTACCAGGGTACCGATCGCGTAGCAAATCCATAACCCGTAAAATGACCGACTCCTGAACAGATTTTGGGGATAGGCTGGGGCCGTGACCGATGGGGAAGCTGCAATCTTCTGCCGGGGTTGCCACCCATCCGGTGGCAACTGCATCGTCAGGGCAATGGTCAAAATAATAGCAATAAAAGCGATCCCGAGAATGCGTAAGGTCGGTCGAACGGTGTAGGCAGTAATCAGTTGATTTGTCAGTGGCGCGGTAATGAAGGGTGAAAGCCCAAAGCCAACGATCGTCAACCCTACGGCCAGACCTCTCCTGTCAGGAAACCAGCGGGAAGCAACAACCATCGGAACCCCATAGACAATGCCAACTCCGGTACCGGCAATCACGCCATAGGTAAAGACCAGAACTCCTACATGGGTGGCAAAGCTTGAAAGAATGTAGCCCAGGCCGACAACAAGCCCTCCGATCGCCGTTATGAGGCGGGTTCCAATCCGCGGGATGTAAAAGCCTGCGATCGGCATTGTTGCAGCATAACAAACCAGCGCAACAGTAAACGGCAAAAGGCTTTGAGTTGCACTAATTTGCAGTTCCTTTTCTAAAGGAGTTCTAAAAATGCTCCAGGAATATACACTTCCTAAGCAGAGCAAAATCATCATTCCTAAAGGAATCAAAAACCATCTACCCTGATCAGCAGGTTGTCCCAAGACCGTTATCCTGGTTCCAGGATGAGTTGTGATGCCCATAATCTTCCTGAAAGATCGAAAACTAAATCAAGCATGCAAGGAGAGAACGGCAACGTCTCTTTTACCTGGCATACTTTACTGAGCATTCCCTGCTCAGGTTGTATAAAGCCAGCCAAAACAGTTAAGCTTCACAAAGATTTAGCATGGCTCCAATCAGGATAGTTATTCCGGCTAATCGTAAAATTTTCAGGCAAACCGATGGTCAGTAAGATGGGTAGGCATTACCGACCAGGGGTTACAGATTATGGAAGTAATTGACAATCTCCTCTTCGGCTTTAATCACGGGCAAAAACACCTGGTACTCCCACCCTTCTCCAGCAGGACGATCCTTTTTAGCCAGGTAGTCTTGTCTTGGCCTACCTTTACCTTCTGCCCCGGCGTAATGTTCTACGGTGTGAAAAACAAAAACCCTGGCATAGACGTAGCCAAGGAAGTACAGAGACAACACACCAAAGAGGGCAGGGAGTAATTTATTAACCTTTAGCATACTGATTCAATAGGTCGTGGAAACACTGAGTGCAACCTGGCAAATCTCCGGCTCACGATCGGGGCTTTACCGGAAAGACAGCAGATCGCTGCTAAAAAGTTCCTATTTTTACCTTCTTGTATTTTAAATGTACTTTAAGTAGCTGGCGTAATTAAACTGCAGATGATGCTGGGGGTTTGAACCCAGTTCCCAACCCCCCCTTCTCCCAATTCATTAGAGCGACCTACTTAGCTACTGACTTCCTGAAAGTAGACTTCCTCGTAGGGTTGCAAAACGACCCAACCATTGCCCTGAAACTTTAACTGAATCGCCTCCCCACTGCCACGCCCTAAAAAAGTACCCAGGGTAAAATTGGTGACAATTTCTGGTTCCAGGGAACCTGACCAGGCAACGGTTGCGTTGGGATCGGAGAATACTGGCCTATCGGGTTTCACTCTCAATGCCAGGGGCTCGTAGTGGGTTGTAATCGCGACCATGCCGGTGCCCGATAAGCGAATATTGAAGAGCCCACCGGCGACCATGCCCGCGATACGTCGCATTAGCTTGATTTCCCACTTGATTGTGTCTTCAAGGGCCAACACGTCATTACCATTGACAAAAATCGTTTCATTATCAAGATTCAGGATGTGAATCCGTTTACCTTTATCAGCCAGGTAAATGCGTCCCATGCCATCCATTTTCATCAGGGACATTCCTTCGCCGGAAACCATTTTTTTCATCAAGTTTCCCAGGCCATGTTCCAGAATGCCTTCCCGCTTGAATGCCACATTCCCCAGATAGCCAATCATCGATCCTACTTTGGACCAGATTCTGCCATTTAGTTTCACTTCAAGCAGATGGGGGCTTTCCAGTTCAAAAGTACCTTGTTCAAGATCCTTCTGGGAGGCAGTGCTGAGAAATTCATTGATGGAGTATCGAGACATAAGGGAGGATCGACTCTGTAAAGGGAAACCTGGAAGATGTAGATCTAAAGATCACCAATTAATTAAAACCAGATTTTTAATTTTTGAAAGTCTGGCTCCGCTGCATTTTCAAAAATTAAGTTCCAGGTTTTATTGAATTCATGATCCCAAGCATCATTCCCATCTTCCTGTAAAACTCTTCAGCATCAGGTAGTGTAATTCCAGAAGCTTGAGTTGTGCTGTCAGGCAAGTGGCAAAGTAGATAGTTTTTTGATGAGCCATTGTCCAACCTGCCTGCTTTACAACGATCTACGAGCAATGCATGATTCCTGAGAAGGGAAAGGTTAAGTGATTGGCCCAGATCGAGAAATCCGATCGGCATCGCCAGGAAAAAGGGATTCAAAAGATCTCGGGTAACATTGGCAACCCCATCAATGGTGTTAATCTGAGTCAAATGTAGCCATGACTCCAGGTTTGGAAAATGTCCAACCTCAATTCTTCTGCTCTGAAATTCATTGTTCTGCTTGGGTTTGTTAGCCTCTGTGCCGATGCGACTTACGAGGGGGCACGAAGTATTACAGGTGCTTACCTGGGAGCTTTAGGAGCCAGTGGCACCATCGTAGGTCTGGTAGCAGGGTTGGGGGAGTTGATTGGCTATGGCTTGCGGCTGTTGACAGGCTTTCTCAGCGATCGGACTCGCCAATATTGGGGCATTACCACCCTGGGCTATTTCATTAACACGGCTGTTGTTCCGTTAATGGCCCTGGCCGGACGATGGGAAGTCCTCGCCGGACTGATGATCGCAGAACGAACCGGCAAAGCAATTCGGACTCCACCCCGAGATGTGCTGCTTTCCCATGCAGCTCTGCAGGTCGGGAAAGGGTTTGGTTTTGGGCTGCATGAAGCCATGGATCAAATTGGCGCAGTGACAGGCCCCCTGCTGGTCAGCGCCATGCTTGCCTCCCAGCAGGGCTACCCGGGAGGCTTTGTCATTCTCGCGATTCCAGCCCTTTTAGGACTGACCGTACTCCTGGTGGGTCAGCGCCTCTACCCCAACCCCCAGGAATTTGAGCCAGCCGTTCAGAACCTGCAGGGAGACGGGCTGCCCCAGCGTTTCTGGGTTTACCTGGGAGCGGTTTCACTGATTGCTACCGGTTATGCCGACTTTCCCCTGATTGCCTTTCACCTGCAACAATCTGGCTTGAGTCAACCAACGCAAATTCCGCTGCTTTATGCCCTGGCGATGGGGGTAGATGCGATCGCCGCCCTGGTCTTTGGATACTGGTTCGATCGCATCGGTATTGCCACCCTGATAATTGCCATCCTGTTTTCCCTCGGGTTTGCCCCCCTGATCTTCTTAAGTGGGGCGACCTTTGCCATTCCTGGGATGGTGTTGTGGGGTATTGGCATGGGTGCCCAAGAATCCATCTTGAAAGCAGTTGTTGCGGGAATGGTACCGCCAGAACGGCGGGGTGCTGCCTACGGTATTTTCAATACAGGGTATGGTATTGCCTGGTTTTTAGGGAGTGCTTTAATGGGTGTGTTGTATGATTTCTCTCTAATGACCCTGGTGCTATTTTCCTGTGGGATGCAGATGATTGCTATTCCAGTTTTATGGAGTCTTCAATCAAGAACCAGATGAATACCCCTTCTCACTTTTTAATGACTGCGACATTAGAAAAACTATTGCCGCGCGTGCCGATCCAGCGACAGGCCTTTCTGATTGGTTCTGTGGCCCCAGATCTTCCGTTATGGCTGCTTTCCCTGGGAGGAGTTGTCTATTATCACCTCATCCTGGGCTGGAGTCTGGCAAAATCCTTTAGTTTGATGTTTGACCATCTCTACTTCTCCAACCCTTTCTGGATTGCCTGTCACAATCTGCTCCATGCTCCATTGCTGTTGCTTTCAGGCATCGCCTTAGTCTGGAAAAAACGGCGCAACATTGGTTCTATTTACCGCTGGCTGTTCTGGTTTCTGCTGGCCTGCCTGTTTCATTCGTTGATAGATATTTTTACCCATGCCGATGACGGGCCCTTATTGTTTTTTCCTTTAAATTGGTCCGTTCGCTTTTATAGCCCGATTAGCTATTGGGACCCCAGGTATTACGGTCAAGAATTTAGCAGATTTGAACTGGCTCTAGACAGCGTTTTGCTCCTTTACCTGCTGAGAAAACCGCTCTGTCGATTTGCCCAGAGTTTACAAGCCTGAGTCCTGCAATCTGAAAGGCATACCACCCAGGGCCCAATTTGTCCTGAAGTCATTCTTGGTGCAGCAGCGGGAGCCTGACGATAAAGGTAGCCCCTTGCCCTGCTCCTGCGCTTTCCGCCTGGATGGTGCCTCCATGCAGTTCAACAATGTGACGGGCGATCGCCAGCCCCAACCCCAATCCCCCGGCGGCATTGGCAGCTTCGGCTTGACGGAAACGATCAAACACATGGGGCAGAAAATCCGCCGTAATCCCCATGCCTGTATCAGAAATCCGAATTTCGGCAGAGGCATCGGCGCAACCCCCCTGCTTCACGACCGATAGTTCAACCCCAACACGGCCAGCCCTGGGTGTAAATTTGATGGCATTCGTCAGGAGATTGCAGATGACCTGCCCAAGGCGATCGCGATCTCCCAGAACACCAACCGGTTCTGTAACGGTTGCCTGCCAGGTTAAATGAATGCCTCGGTCGGCTGCCGATTGAGTCACCGTTGCGAGCGCGGTTTCGATCACAGATTTTAGCTCAAGGGGTTGGGAATTCAGACGGAGTTTGCCGGCTCTGATGCGGGAGAGATCCAGAAGATCTTGAACCAGTTTGCCCTGTAGTGCGGCATTCCGCTCGATCGTATCTAATGCCTTGCTCACTATGGCCGGACTGGGAGAACCACTTCGCAACAGGCGAGTCCAGCCAAGAATCGACCCCAGAGGGGTGTTCAGTTCATGGGAGAGAATCGATATAAATTCATCTTTTTGACGATTAATTACCCGTTCCTGCTGAAGTGCTTTGCTGTGGAGTTGAGCCCTCCGGAGATGAACCGTCACCCGAGAAATCAGCTCTTGGGTTGAGAAGGGTTTGATTAGATAGTCATTTGCCCCCGCTTCCAGTCCTTTAACGATCGCCTCTTCGCCTGCACGCGCAGACAGCAGAATGATGGGAACGTCTCTGGTACGCAGATCTGCCCGCAATGCCTCAAGCAACTCAAAACCATCCAGACCTGGCATCATGACATCAGTCAGAATGAGATCGGGCACCCGTTCTTGCACTGCTGCCAGAGCCATTGCTCCATCTGGGACAACTTCGACTTGAACATGGTCGCTCAGGATACGAGTGAGATACTGCCGCATATCGGCATTGTCATCCACTAGCAGCACCCAGGCAGACCTGGGATTGGGGAAGGCAGAATTAGAGCTCTGGGCTGCTTGCTCCTGTGCATTGTCAGTCCCAAGGGGTTGTTCTCGATGGTTATCGGCGGGATGGTTATCGGCGGGATGGTTATCGGCGGGAAACCATTGCTCTGGTCCTTCTACATAAGCGGCAGCACCTATTGCCGTAGATGACATGCGGATTGGCAGGCAACCGTCTTTGTTTTGCAGGCAATTTTCCTTGGGATCCGCGACGCGATCGCCGGGTAGATGGTCACTCCCAAGCAAAAGGGCGATCGTAAAACAGGTACCCACGCCTACGGTGCTACTGACCTCAATGGTGCCACCATGCAGGGTAACCAGGTCATGAACCAGGGCAAGACCGATGCCCGATCCTTCCTGGATGCGGGCCTGGATGCCTCTCACCCGATAGAATCGCTCAAACAGATGGGGCAAATGTTCTGGAGCAATGCCGCTGCCCGTATCCTGAACCCGGAGGATAGCTTGATTGCGATCGGTCAAATGCAAACTAACGCTGATTTTGCCCTCAAAGGTGAACTTAAAGGCGTTGGAGAGCAGGTTGAGAACAATCTTCTCCCACAGCTCACGATCAACAAAGACGGGTTCTGCCAGGGGTGGGCAATCGACAATAAACTGCAACCCGGCCCCTTCGATCGCAGACCGAAACATACTGGTGAGTTCTGTGGTGTATGTTGCTAAATCTGTTGGTTCATACAGCGCTGACCTGCGTCCGACCTCCATGCGAGAGAAGTCGAGCAGGGAGTTGACCAGTTTCAATAAGCGCAGACTGTTACGGTGAGCAAGCTCCAGCCGTTCTCGGTGGATGGCATCGAGGGGATGGGTGCGATCGCTCAAGGCATCTTGCAGCGGAGCCAGGGACAGGGTCAGCGAGGTGCGAAATTCGTGGCTGATATTGCTAAAAAAGGCGGTTTTGGCGCGATCGAGTTCTACCAGTTCTGCACTGCGTGCCGCTTCACGAAGGGCGCATTGACGTTCTTGTTCACAGATAGATTGTTCACGAATCAGCTGCCTCTGGCTGGCTTCAGCCTGCTTGCGGTCAGTGATGTCAAAGGAAACAGCCAGCACAGCATCAACTTCGCCATCCGGCGATCGCAGTGGTGTTCCCCGGGAGATGTAGGTGCGGTTATGGGCCTGATGCTCATGCTCAAAGGGGTTGCCTGCCAGGGCCTGACGGTACATCGGCTCGTAACAAGCAGCTAAGTCGGGTGGCAGTACTTCAAAAATGGTTTTGCCAACTAAGTCGTCAGGTTGGAATCCAGCGATCGCCAGAGCTTCTCCCTCGGCCAGCAAATAGCGCAAATCACGATCGACGACAAACACCGCCCCACCTGAGAAATTTGCAATCAAAGCCTGCAATAACTCCTCAGTCGTCAAACCAGCATTGGGCATAGCAGTTTTAGAATTTGGGTATGGCATAGAACCGATCGCGTCCTTAGTCAGGCATCCGAGTTGGGTTGAGCCGGGTGATTGCATGGCAACTTGACGATAACCGTTGTCCCCTGGCCTTCGCCCCCGCTGGCTACCTGGATCGTACCGTGGTGTAATTCAACCAGATAACGGGCGATCGCCAATCCTATTCCAACGCCTCCCGGTGTATGGCGACTGGGCATCTCAGCCTGGGTGAAGCGATGGAATACATGAGGCAGAAAATCAGGCCGGATGCCAATCCCCGTGTCGCTCACCATGATTTGAACACCAGAGCCGAGGCAGTCTAACTGGATAGTGACTTGCCCACCTTCTGGGGTAAATTTGATAGCGTTTTCTAACAGGTTAGCGATGGCCTGTCTGAGGCGATCGCCATCTGCAAAGACATTACTCGGCACCTGATCAGATAGCCTTTCAAGCAATCGAATATGCTTTGACTCCGCCATTTCCCGAAACGTTGCTGTCACATTTCGAACGAGACAGGCCAGATCAACAATTTGAGATTTCAGGCGCAGTTTGCCAGAGAGCATGCCTGCCACTTCCAGCAAGTCCTTGATCAGTTTTGCCTCAATCGTGGCGTTACGCTCGATCGCAGCGAGGGCGCGGGCCATTGCATCGGGCTCCAGGGATTTGGTCTGGAGAAATCTTGCCCAGCCGAGAATGGTTGCCAGGGGTGATTGCAGCTCATGGGTAACGGTCATGAGAAACTCATTCTTGAAGCGGTTGGCAGATAGCTCCTGGCGAAGCCGTGACATTTTCAGTTGGGTTTCCACACGGGCTATTAGTTCCCGGGCAGAGAAGGGTTTGATCAAGTAATCATCTGCTCCGGCTTCCAGTCCTTCGACGGTTGACTCTTCGCCTGCTCGCGCTGACAGGAGAATAATTGGAATACTTTCGGTGAGGGGGTCAGCCCGCAGAATCCTGAGGAGTTGGAAGCCGTCTAGCTTCGGCATCATGATATCGCTCAGTACGAGGTCGGGCAGTTGTTGCTGCATCATTTCAAGGGCGATCTCGCCATTAGCCGCCGTCTTGACCTGCCAGCGTTGGATCAACAAGCGCTTCAGGTAGTCGCGCATATCCGCGTTGTCATCAACGATAAGAACGGTGGCTGGATGGGTAGATGGGGTAATGGAATTTTCCCCTTCTCTTCCCCTGCCGTGCATCCACGCATCCACTCTCCCAGCATCCTCATCCAGCCACCGCAACGCTTCTTCCAGGTAGGGAGAAACCCCCACGGCCGTTGAGAGGAGAGGCGAGTTTGGTGCAGGAACTTCCGCTTGCCCGGAGCGATCTTGACTAAACCCATCCCTACCGGCTCCAATCCGTTCGGCGGGCAAATGAGCATATCCAGTGGGAATGAGTACACGAAAACAACTGCCTTCTCCCTCAACGCTGCTCACCTGAACAGTGCCACCATGCAATTTCACTAACTCTTGCAGCAGAGATAAACCAATCCCTGACCCTTCAAACGTGCGTCCCTGTCCACCTTTAACTCGATTGAATCGCTCAAATAGCCGCCCAATTTCTGCGGTTGGAATGCCAACTCCGGTATCGCAAACTTCGAGAATGACATGGGGAAGGGTGGATGAGTAGATGAGTAGATGAGAAGACAGAGGGTTATCTGCCCGTTCACTCTGCCACTCTGCCACTCGCAAGCTGACTCGAATCTCCCCTGCAAATGTGAATTTAAACGCATTAGAGATCAGATTCATGACAATCTTTTCCCACATTTCGCGATCGACATAAACAGGCTCAGGCAAAGGAGGACAATCTACCACGAAGCGCAACTTTGCCCGCTCGATCGTTGAGCGAAAACTACTGGCTAATTCTGCCGTAAAGGTTGCCAGATCCATTGGTTCGTAGAGGACCTGAACGCGATCGCTCTCAATACGGGAGAAGTCCAGGAGCTTGTTGACTAACTTGAGCAACCGCAACCCATTCCGGTGAGCCAACTGGAGTTGCTCTTTTAGCGTGGATAGGGGAATGGAGAAAGGAGTAGATGTTGTCTCATCCCTGGCCTCATTCCAACCCCCACTCTCTAACTCTCTGACCTTCACCAACGCATCTTCCAGCGGTCCCAGCATCAGGGTGAGTGGCGTGCGAAACTCATGACTGACGTTGCTGAAGAAGGTGATTTTAGTACGATCGAGTGCTGCCAAAGCCTCCGACCGTTTACGATCTTCCTCGTAGATATGGGCATTGGCGATCGCGGTGATCACTGATTTACCCAGCAATGTATAAAACGTTTGGTACGGCTCATCCAGCGCCCGCCTTGCACTCACTCCTGCTACAAACACACCCCAGGGGTAGACTGAGCCAGGTAGGGTGATCGGGACAACAATGGCAGACCTGGGAGATTCTGGGTAGGGACCACACTTGAAGCATCCAAACGTTTGCTCTAAGTCGTCAATCTGTCGGGGTTGACTCGATCCCTCCTGCATCACCGCTGCCAGTGCCCATAGCTCTGGTGCTGTTTCTAAGTCAATCACCGTTGGGCAAGCTGCACTCGCCGGTTCTAGCCCAGTCGAGCGGATTAAGTAGGCCTGATTGCGATCGGGATCAATCCGATAGAACAGCGTAAAGGGCAGATCGAGGTCATGGATTGCCAGGGCCTGGGCACTCAAAACACAGGCCTCTTCAATGGTTTTGGCCTCAGCCGTGTGATTTACCAGGTCACGCAGCACTTTGAGCCGCCGTTCTACCAGGGTTTGCTGGGTCATCTCGGTAACCGGGTGAAACACGCCACCCACATCCCCGGTTTCATCCCGGACGGGGCTGAGCGAGAAGGTGAAAAAGGCTTCCTCGAGATACCCATTGCGATCGAGGAACATCCGGCGATTTTCTAGAAAGGCAGCTTCTCCGGCGATCGCCCGCTCATAGGGTTCCCCAACCGCATCCCAGGCAGACAACCAACATTCTTTATAGTCCTGTCCCATGGAGTGGGGGTGTTTGTCGCCGCAGATGAGCAAATAGCCATCGTTATAAATCTGAACGCGTCCCGGGCCCCAAATGATGTTAATGGGAAAATTTGAGGCAAGACAGAGGCTGACCGTCGTTCGTAAACTTTGCGACCACTGTTCGATCGGACCAAGGGGCGTGTTTGACCAATCCATGGAGCGAATCAGTTTACCCATTTCGCCGCTACTATTGAGCCAGTCTACAGGTAGGGATTTCCCAGTCTCGCTCATACCATTTCTCCTGCCTTAAACTGCAAACTGGTTACGGCTAAAGGGGCTAGACCACTTTCAAGTTTAATCTTACAAATTTAGCTCTTAACGAGCTGCCTGGTTAGCCAGTTGCGCCACCATTTCAATCCACTCACTGGGTTGCACCAGCTTGTGTAAATGCGCCTCAAACCCCGCTTGCAGTGACTTTTCTCGATCTTCGTCCAGATAGGCGGTAATGGCAGCAGCGGGCAGATGGCCTCCCTGCTCAGCTTCAAGGGCCCGAATTCGCCGAATCAGTTGATAGCCGTCTTCATCGGGCATCCGCAGGTCACTCAGCAACACATCTGGACGAAATCGTTCTAATTCTTCTAGCGCCGCCGCCGCACTGGCCACTGCCCTGACCCCGATGCCCTGGGCCTCCAGCACAATGGTAAGAAATTCTCGAATATCGGCTTCGTCATCTACCACAAGCACCCGTAAACCGTCGAGGGGCAACGGCACCTGAGATCGGGACAGCCCGGAGACAAACCCATCCAGACCTGATTGTTGCAGGGGATCGATGACCCCAGGGAGAAACTGGGGCGCGATCGGGGTTGCCTCAGAGCCAGGGGCCAGGGCAGCTTGGGCCGGGCTTAAGGGATATAGCCCAATTCGCAGGTGTTCAATCTGGCCATCGGTGCGACGGGCTACTCCCACATGCAACTCAGCCCCAAAGGACTCACGATTACGAGGTTCCAGGTTGACAGACCAGATCTGGGTGCCCGTAACTTGCGGCAATTGGTTCAGGCGATCGCGGAAGGTAGGCTGATCGCCCCCCACCACAAACCCCACCAGCGATTTACCCACCAGGTAGCCAGGGGTCAGATTCAGCAATTGAGCCAGGGTTTGATTGGCCTCCAGAATCACACCATCGGCATCGGTGATTAAGGACGCGATCGGGAAAAACTGAAACTGATCTTGATAATACTGCTTCTGCTGCTGCAGTTCCTCCTGCACCCCCTCAAAGAACTCTAAGGTCACCTGCATCTGCTCGTACAGCACTTGCAGATCTTCAAGGGCCGAATCCATGGCTGCCCAGTTTCCGATCCTTTCCTCCTGCAAAACTAAGATTTGCTGTCTGAGGAACTGAAAGTGGTGCTCAATCTGCTCGTCGCTCATATCATCCATGCTGCCCGGTAACTCGATTAATCCTGCCAGCAATCTCCCAGGCATCCGTCTTAAGAGTTTTTATCCTCAAAAAGCAGCACAGAAAATCTGGAGCAGAAAAATTAGTTTCTCTACCGCGATCATCAGAGATAGAGAGACTATAACCATTGTAATCATCAGGCTGGCTGGTACAGATCAACTTTAGGTGGAATCTCCCCTGGGCACCTTTGTAAAGACCCGGCTCCGTCGATGAATTGGCGTAAATAGGGACAATTGAGGACGAGTAATGAGATTCTCGGCCTGCCCCAGCAGCAAAAAACCGTTTTTCTCCAAGCTGGTATAGAAGCCTTCCAGGATCTGAAGTTGAGTTGCCTCGGTCAGATACATCAGCACATTACGACAAACCAACAGATCGATACGCGGCAGAGGCAGGTCTTGAATCAGGTTATGCTGCTGAAAGTGCATCGAGGGGCCAAACTCCTGCCGCCATTGGTAGCCATTTTTGCTCCGCTCAAAATATTGTTCTTTCAGGGCAGAGGGCATTGGTTCAACCTGATAAGCCGTATAATGCCCCTGGCGAGCCTGTTGAATTGCGTCGAGATCTACATCTGTTCCGTAAATCTGCACACGCTTTTGAAATTGTTCGACTCCCAGGGCTGCGATCAAAAGCATGGCCAGGGAATAAGTTTCTTCTCCGGTCGCGCAACCCGCACTCCAGACCCGAATTGGCTTCTGTGGGCCTTTATTGGCAATAATTTGGGGGACAACCTGAAGGGCTAAGTAGTCCCAAACGAGGTGATCACGAAAGAAATAGGTATAGTTTATATAAATCGTATTTAAGAGGTGCCTAACCTCATCGGATTGCTGCTGTAAATAATCGAGATAGGCTTGATAATGCTCAACCCCAACTCGCTGCATCCGTACCAGGGTTCGACGCATCAAACAGGGACGCTTATAACCTGTGAGGTCAACCTGATGGGCTTGCTTGAGATAACTCAGCAGATCCTCTAGTTCAGTCACTTCTAAGGTCGGGCTTGGAAAGCTTGCCAGGGGAAAATCAAGCATCAGTTATTAAGATTCCCTAACTGGAGGGAAGGCGTATCACTCCCTATAGAAACTGTTTGTAAATATCAGTTAAGCAAGTTTCGAGTTTCTCGTTCGACGAT